>JAEEGH010000406.1_pt1:5000-192718 | contig 192718 bp, 149 predicted proteins | sample 9134181 | NCBI WGS metagenome assembly JAEEGH01 (sample SAMN16246544, study PRJNA631951) | gut metagenome | biome: gut microbiome; feature: rumen; material: DP-attached | host: Bos | place: Iran: Karaj | collected 2018-10 | reverse complement strand
CACAGATGAGATGGCGAAAACCGATTACGCTTTCGCCAATTTTATCCAAAGAATAAGTTTGAATGATGAAGTAAACGCCAAGTTCGTTTATTATTGTCTTCAACAGATGTACGAAATGGGCATTACGGCAGGAATGCAATCGCAGACAACGGGAATTAGGAATTTGGATTGGAAGCAATATATAAAGGTGGCACTTCCCAAACCTTCTCCTGATGAGCAAACCGCCATAGCCGCCATTCTCTCGAAGGTTGACGAGGCGATAGCGGCGGTGCAGGGCAGCATAGCCGCCGCCGAGCGCCTGAAAAAGAGCCTGATGCAGAACCTACTCTCCGGCCGTATGAAACCCGACGGCACCCTGCGAAAAGAGGATGAGTTTTATGTGGATGAGAAGTTCGGGAAGGTGCCGATAGGGTGGAAGGTAAAAAAGTTGAAAGATGTCTGTTTGAATTCTGGAGATTATGGTGCGAATGCGTCAGCAATTGCTTTCGATGAGACAAAACCTCGTTTTATAAGAATTACAGATATTGACGATTTTGGTCAGCTTTTGGATGACGGGAAAGCAAGCATGGATGGCGATAATACGACAAAGTATATGTTGGAAGAAGACGATTTCCTTTTTGCAAGAACTGGCGATACAGTGGGTAAATCTCTGTTATACAAGAAAGAAATGGGGCCAGCCGTTTATGCTGGCTATTTAATCAAGTTTACTTTTGATAAAACCAAGGTGCTACCAGAATACTTTGATTTGATTGCAAAATCAGAATTCTTTGAAGCATTTAAAATCGCCATGAAACGAGTTGGTGCGAAGCCAAATATCAATTCTCGTGAATACTGCTCTTTCAGATTCCTCTTGCCGTCAGATATTGAGGAACAGAAAAGAATTTTTAACAAGTTTGCGAGTGTTGCTAAATCGCAAAGAAAAAAACAAAATAAAATCATCATCCTTGAAAGGCTGAAGAAGTCTTTGATGCAGAATTTATTAACAGGAGTAGTTAGAATAAAATAATAAAAAACAATAATATGGTACAGATCATTCATATTTCAGATTTTCATTTGGATTCAAATCCAATATCATTAAAAAAGGAACAATTAGTAGATGCTTTGATCGCTGATTTAAAGGAACAAAATGTCGATACTAAAAACTGTATTTTTGTTATATCTGGAGATTTAATTGATAAAGGAGGATATAATTTTTCCAATACAGAAGCTGCTTTCGAATATTTTAAGATAGTTTTTGTTGACAAATTATGTGATGGATTGTCTGTTACTAATGATCAGTTTTTCTTTGTGCCCGGAAACCATGATGTTAATAGAGGGAAAGTTGATACAATAATTGAAAATGGAACTACGTCAATTGTTTCAACTATCGATGGTATCAATGACTTTATTGTAAAAAACAGAGAGAGTAGTAAATATCTGGACAGATTGGAAGATTTTAAAACATTTGAGGAAGCATTTTATCAAGAATCACAATTGATAAAACAATTAAGCAATTTCGATTCATGTTTCATAACCAAAAATAATGTTGGAGTTGCTTGTCTAAACTCTTCTTGGCGTTCATCAAAAGAAAATGAAGATGGAAGTTTAATAATTGGTGAAAAACAGATTGAATCAGCTGTATCATTCTTAAAGGGTACGGATATTAAAATTGCTGTGATGCATCATCCATTTGAGGATATAATAAAAGAAGATCGAGATAAAATAAAACCTATTCTTTATAAACATTTTGATGTTTTGTTAATTGGACATAAACACCAACTTGATATTGATTTTACTAGAAACTTTCATGGTACATTGTTAAAATCTCAAAGCAATGCTTCGGTTGCAGATTTTTCAGACGCAAAGTATACTAATGGATATTCTATTATAAATTTCAATAAAGGTGGACAAACAACGATTAAGTATAGAAAGTATTTATCGGATCATGAGAAATTTGTTTCGAATACTGATATTGGTTCAGATAGTGGTTGTATTAGCATTTCATATCCTGATGAAAACCAGATTCTAAAAACCGGCATTGTCGATAAATCATTGAACACATTAGAGAATGTGAGATTTGATAATGTTGACGAGCATCTTTTTACATATGGATTAGACCCCAATATTCCATGTAAAATAGAGGATTTATTCGTCGAGCCTATCATAAGTAATATCCCAGAGACCCATAGTAATCCTGATGATATTATATATTATCATATGGAGGACTTTATTAATAGTACTGAGAATTATTTAATATATGGTTTAAAAGAGTCAGGCAAAACAACTTTGTTAAATAAACTGATGGTCGAGTTTACGAAGGCATATAAAAACGATGATTTTATTCCTGTATACATGTCTTTTAATGAATTGGGTAATAGAAGGATATCTCAAATTGTAAGAGATTATCTTTCAATTTCATCGGAAGAATGTCGTGATTTGTTCTCTCAAAATAAAATTGTTTTATTAATAGATGACATAGCATTTGATGATAAGGCTAAATTGGATAAAGTAATAGAATTTGTTCGACAAAACCCTAATAATAGAATAATTGCAGCTAAAGAACAAATCCTTGAGAATATGTTGCCAACAGATTTCTTGGATTATAATGATGTTTTTAATTTTAATGTTGTTTATATTCAAAATTTTAAAGCTCAACAGATAAAAAGCTTAATCAAAAAATGGTTTCCAGAACAAACTGATGAATACAAAAAAAGAATCAATAATTTGATTAAGAACTTTGAAGCACTGTCATTACCTCGTACACCATTGGCAGTTACACTGTTTTTATGGATTATTGATAAACAAGAAAAGAGCCCAATTAATAACTCCATATTAGTTCAACAAGTCGTTGAAAATCTATTGGAGAAGGCTCATTTTGAAAATGTATACCAAAACAAATTTAATTATCAAAACAAAATTCGATTATTGGCATATATTGCTAAAGAAATGGAAACTAATGGAGATGAGAATTTTAGTTATAGACTTAAATATTCTGATTTGTTGAATTTTATTTCATCTTATTTAAAAGGTAGAAGTGACCTGAAACCCCAAGCTATTGTTGATGACTTGGTGAGAAGGGGTATATTGTCTTTTAATGATGAAGAGTATATAAAATTCAAGTTTGATTTCTTGTACAGATATTTTTTGGCATTATTAATAACATTTGATGAACAGTTCCGTATAGAAGTATTTACATCTGATTCGTGTTTAAATTATTTTGATGAGATAGTTTATTATTCAGGATTACAAACTGATGATGTGAAATTGATGCAGTTAAGCCAACAAATTCTTTCATCGGTGTTTGTGGATTATAATCAAGATGTTATACAAAATTTTGAGAAATTAGATATTTTTCTAAATACAAGAAAGTCTCTTTCTGAAAGTTTGAGTATGGAAGCAATCAAAAAGAAACCAACGGAGAAGGAATTGGAAAAGATATATGATGAAGAACTAAAAAATATTCCAATCAAACGCTCAATAGAGAAAAGGGAAAAAACTAAAGACTGTCCGTTGGATAAAACATTAAAGTTTGCAGCTCTTATATTTAGAAATCTTGAAGATATTGATGATCAATCATTAAGATCAAATGCTTTACAGAATATTATGACCAGTTCTATATCTTTATTGTTATATACTAGGGCTGCATTGGTTTATTATTATCTAAAGAATAATAGAACACCCAATGGTTTTCCCAAAAATATTGATTTTAATGTTTTTATAAGGATATTACCTCTTTTACAACAAGTTGTCATTTCTGATTGGATTGGTAGTGAAAAAACAAAACTTGTTGTGAAAGCAAAAATCGACACTCATGCATTAAATCTGAATATATCGGAATATGAAAAGTTTTTGGACATCTTTACTTATGCAGATTTAAAAGGCAAGGATAGTTTTGATTTAATGAAAAAATTTCTTAAAAATAATAAATACAAATATGTTAAGGATTTGGGCGTAATTAAATTGATTTTGTATTATTATATGCGATCAAAATCAAAAGAAATGGATCAAGATTACTTAAATTTGATAACAGATTTAAAAATACAGCTTAAACAAGTGAAGAATAAAAGTGATTTTATAAAACAGCTTTCTGATAGTAGAAACATGTCTGATCGTAAAACAAAGAATGATTAGAATACTAGTGCAATATTTATAACCTTGCAGTTTTTATAATAATGGTAGACTTTGGGAACATTATAATGACAAACTATAATAACACGGCTATGGAACTGACACGAATTATTCATCCAGTGGGACAGGGCGGGTTTTATTCAGAGAGATTAGTTGATGGCTCTAATGAAATTAATGTAATATATGATTGTGGTGGGAATAATAATACATCAATGCGAGAATATTTGGATAATTATTACACACAAAGAACAATTGATGCTGTATTTATTTCTCACATGCACGATGATCATATAAATGGACTTGAATACCTTTTAACACATAATAATGTTAAATGCTTGATTCTTCCTCAATTAACTAAAGACGAACACTTGGAGTTTCTTTTGTATAATGCTTTGAAGAATCCAACAGGTGTGTCTGGTATAAATTCTTTTATTAATAAATTGTTGTCATCAGAGGATTATTATACCGAAAGTGAAACAAAGATCATAAGAGTGTCTCATTCAAATGGAGATGATCGGATCGGTGAAGAAATAGTTGGGGATTATGACATTGATTTATTGAAAATGATTAAAATGACATCTATCAAATCTGGTGTCAAGATACATTTAGGGAAAGAATGGTTGTTCATACCGTATAATCCCCCAATTAATAGTAATTATGATAAGGGGTTTTATAATTTCTTCAAAGGGAAGTTAAAAATAAATTATGATTTTGGATTTGAGGATCTCATAGATATAGTTCATAAAGAAGGATTAAAGAAATGTAAACAAATCTATGATGATTATTTTGAGAAAAACCATAATGCCTATTCCATGACATTGTTTTCAGGTATGGCAAGCCCTCATTTATATTCTGATTATTGTGATTGTTGTTATGATAAAATGATATATCATCATTGTGGAAAATATAGAAGACTTTGTAGCCCTAATTGTCTTTATACTGGAGATTTTGACACAAAAAACCAATTTAAAAATTTAAAATATTTTTATGCCCCATATTGGAAAACTATAAGTTCAATACAAGTACCACATCATGGCTCAAGAAACAACTTTGATCCTCAGATGTATGAATATGCTAGTCGGGGCTTTATATCTGTAGGAGAGAAGAATAGATACCATCATCCTAATGTTGACACATTGATTGGAATGCATGGTATGTGTTGTAATCCTGTTTTAGTCACAGATAGTTTGAGTACCATTAAACTGTATCAGTATCACATATAATTTCTAATACTATGTCTAAACTCTCCGAATCCAAATCTGTTGAATCCAAAGTCACCGAATGGCTGACCCAGTTGGGTTGGACATACCGTTCGGCGGAGGATTTGAAACCATATAGCCGACTGCAGATGAATGCGGTGGTGGAGCCGATATTGGTGGAACAGGTGATGAAGCTGAATGGCATAAGCAAGTCGGCAGCTAAGATGGCGGTTGACACCTTGCTTAACAACCTGCGTAACCCAATACCGATTGATGGCAATGAGAAGTTTCTCAGCCAGCTTGTAGATGGCGTAACCGTCACTATCGACCGCAAGGACCGCACAGTCCGCTTCATCGACTTAAACGACATCTGGCAAAACAGCCTTGTCGTGACAAACCAATATGCTGTGCAGCAGGTGAGGGCGGATATCTGTCTTCTGGTCAATGGCATCCCGCTGGTGCCTATTGAGGCGAAGCAGTGTGCAAGACGTGGCACCAACTGGCTCGAGGGCGTGCGTCAGTTTCAGACATACGACCGCCGCAGCGAGAAACTGTTTATGTGCCATCTGTTTGGCGTGGCATGCAACGGCAGACTGAGCAAATACGGCATACCTGGGGCGTCGGCATCTTATTTCAGCGAATGGAAGGATTCGGTCATCGCTGATAAGTTCGACAATCCGCTCTTGCATTCCGAAAACGAACTGTGCCGTACCTATAAAGACGAAAAAGATGGTCTGATGCATTTCGACGTTGAGCGTTTGCCAAATGGTCAGCTGCTTGAACAGATGAAGTTCGGAATCATCGGATTGCTGCAGCCAGAGCGAGTGCTCGACATATTGCAGCATTTTATTGTATTCGAGCGCGACAACGGCAAGATTATCAAGAAAGTGGCGCGTTATCAGCAGCTGCGTGCCGCCAACAAGATTGTTGACCGTGTTGTGAATTCCGACAAGGCACAAGGCGTGATATGGCATACTCAAGGCTCGGGTAAGTCGCTCACGATGCTTTATACGGCTTACAAACTGCGCAAGACAGATGTTTTGTCAGACCCGACAATTTTTATCGTTGTTGACCGCAAGGATTTGAAAGACCAGATGGGCGACACGTTTTTCGATTGCGAGTTTCCGAATGCACGTATCGTGCTGAGTGTCGGCGATCTGAAAAACATCCTTAAAAACAAACCTGCCGGAGTATTCATCACTACCGTTCAGAAATTCAGGGAGTTAGGGGAAATTAAGGATGAGCGTGACAATGTGGTGGTGCTTATCGATGAAGCTCATCGCACGGAATATGGCGATTATCAGATGGAGCTTCGTGTGGTGCTGCCGAATGCCAAACGTTTTGCTTTTACAGGGACACCGATTCCTAAGACACATCAGGAGTTTGGAGTGAGAGATGATAATGGCAAGATTGAATATTATCTTGACAAATATAGTGTAATCGATTCTATAAACGACGGTGCTACAAAGCCCATCCGTTATACATTGGGGCCGTCGGAATGGTTCTTGGACAAGGAAAACCTAAAACAAGGCTATGCCGAAATTACAGCCGACCTTGAAGAAGACCAGAAGCGGCTGGTAGAACAGCGTGTGCAGCCTTGGAAGACTTTGATGAAGAAGCCAGAGCGTATTAAGATTTTGGCTGCCGATATTGCCAAAGATTATCGTGAACGATTGGAACCTCAAGGCTTTAAGGCTCAAGTCGTAGCAATCGACAAAGAGGCTTGTGTGTTGTATTACAACGAGTTGCTTAATTATTTCGATCCGTCGGAATTGCGCATTATCTTTTCGACAGGACAATATGAGACGAGTGAGCGTTACGATCTCTTTTCGCCATTTTATATTGACGACAAAGAACGCAAACGCCTGATTGACAACTTCAAAAAACGAATTACCGATGAAGAAAAAGCCAAAGGCAACAACTTGAAGATTTTCATTGTTTGCAACATGTTGCTCACTGGTTTTGATGCACCAATCGAGCAGACCATGTATTTGGACAGTCCGCTGCGTGACCATAATCTTTTGCAGGCGGTGGCTCGTACTAATCGTCCGTATGACTATGGCGAAGGTGAGAACAAGCTCTCAAAGGAGTTTGGTCGCATTGTCGATTATGTCGGCGTTTTCCAAAACTACAAAGAAGCCTTGAATTACGATCCGGAGGATATTGGCGAGTTTGAAGATGTGGATGCCTTGCTAGAGGTGTTTCCAAAAGAATTGGACAAAGCATTTAAGCCCTTTGCGGAAATCAAGCTTGAAGACAGTTATGAATGTGAGATTGCGATTATTCGCAAGTTGAGCGAGATTGACCAAGGTCAGTTCGAAAATAGTTTCCATCGGGTGGTTCAGCTTTGGGAATCTATTAGTCCGAATCCGGGATTGCGTCCGTTTCGCAATAAATACCAATGGTTAGTGACGATTTATGAGCTTTATCTTGAAGAGTTCCGACGTATCAGCTTCGACGTTGATTTTTATGCTGCCCAGACGAGAAAATTGCTCGAAGAGAGCTCGGTTTTGTTGAATTTCCGCGGTCATTTGCCGGAAATTGCCATCGATTCCGATTATCTAACAAAACTTCAGGAGACAAAGCTTTCGCCAGCTGATAAAGCCGAGAAAATCATTCGTGACATCGAGACAATGATTCGTACAAATCAGAATAACAGTGCTATCTATATCGAATTTCAGGACCGTTTGGATGCTCTTATCCGTTTGAAGAATGCCAACACGATTGAGATCGAGAAACTTATCAATAAACTCAGCGAACTTTATACCGAAGTCGATGAAGCAGTTGAAATTCCGAAAAAGATGGGATTCGACAATAAGGGAACATTTGAGATATATCAGATTTTAAAGAATGAACTTCCAAATTTCGATGAGAAACTTGCAAGGGAGTTTGCAAATGAGTTGGCGGTAAAGATTCAGTCGAAAATTTACATCGGATGGCAAGAGGTAAATCAAGAGTACAACAGGCTTTTAGGTGAGGTGGCGTTGTTGGCTGCAAACGACAAATTTGATGCTTTGGATATATACGACAAAGACGTTTTGCATCAAACGATGATGGATTCAATTGTCAAGAATTTTAGTTTGAATTAAGATGTTGCCTGAAAACTATATAGTAACTCGAAGAGATGTGAAAAACGCACGTCTTAAAGTTTGTGAAGACGGTGTGGTGCAGCTTTATGTCCCAACTTCTTTTACAGAAGAGGAAATAGAGCGTCTTTTTGAGAAAAAAGCAAAGTGGATTGCGTCAAAGCAGGAGTATTTCAAACAAAAATCAAAAATTCAACTACGTCGCAATGAGATTCTGATGTTTGGAAACAGATATTCATATTTTTATTCTTCAAAATACCAGAACAAAGTGATAATCAATCACGAAAGCAAGACCATTCAGGCAAAAAGAGATTTGCTTGACAAGGCCGTTCAAGAAAAATGGTTGAAATCAGTGGCGAAAAAGTATATCTATGAACGAGTTGAGACACTATCAGAATCATTGTTGTTGCCATACAATAAGTTATATATCAGAAGTCAGAAAAAGAAATGGGGAAATTGCTCCAATGAGAAAAACATTTCTATCAATTGGCGAGTTATAAAAGCTCCTGAATTTGTTATAGATTACGTGATAATTCATGAGCTTTGTCATACGGTAATTATGAAACACACCGTTAAGTTTCAGACCTTGCTTCGTTCCCATTGTCACGATTGTGATGCAGCTCAGGCATGGCTGGATAAATATGGTAATAGTTTATAAAGTTTTTCTCATGAGACACATACAATACCATCGTAGTAATTAATAATTATTCCCCCACAACTTAGCTTTTATACCATGGAACAAACCTATTCCAACTACACCAACCGCATCCTAAATCTTCATCAGGCGAAAATCTATGGCGATGTTATTGCCCCCACGTGGTTCACAGCATCGGCCCGCGCCATACGGCGGCGGCTGAGCATTGTATGGCACTTGACTTTTTAGTTTTACTGATTTTGCTTTGTCTCAGCATAGCTCAAGTAAACTTGGCTCTGCATTCGACATTCGCAAAATTGGTTACTTTTTTGTCAAGAAAAAAGTAACAAGAAATGAAAGGATTTCTTATCCTGAAAAAGTTGCCACCGACGGAGCGAAGAACCTCAACCCGTAAACGGTAAACTGTAAACGGTATACTTGTTTCAAAACCCCTGCTGCACGATTAAAAGAAGTTTGTATCTTTGCAGTGTTATTCAAAACTTTTATGAGAAATGGCACAAGCAGTAAAAATAGGCGGTTTCATCTACCGCATCAATCCTAACGACGATCGGCAGCTGCAACGGGCAACTGTTGGTAGCAACAGCTGGAGCCGCGTCACCGAGTTCAACGGGCACCACATCCTCGACATCCTCCTGGCCTCCAATGGCCGCGACATCGAGGTCTATACCGATTACGGACTTTATATCCGTGAGTATAGCGGGGGAGTGAGGAAACTCTAAACTTTTTTTCAAAAACCGGCTGCGCGATTGAAAAAAGTTTGTATTTTTGCAGGGTCGTTTTACCATACAGCGTAGGTAACGAAGACTGTCAGCGTCGATGTTTTTGACAGTGACGAACAATATAAGACCGAGGTTTTACTTCGGTCTTTTTATTATATCAAATGCTGTCAGTAACCATTTTTTGGTTGTTCCGTTCGAGCTATTTTCCAATGCAATAATAAATCTAAATGTCTCGCTTTCAAACACTTTTTTCTGATCATCCGATTTTTTAAGATTGAAATTTCCAAACTGAACAACAATTGGTATAAAATCTTCAATATTGAATCCAAGACGATTGATTTCCAACTCATGTTTGTCTATTATATGGGCTAATCCAAATCCTTTGTGTTTGACCGGGTCGGAAATTTCACCCCAAACTATATCAATATCTCCGATATCGTTTCGATGTAAAGCTGCAATGCATTCTCCATTTTTATTCTCACGAAGAAATATTATGGCTTCCTTGGGTTTTCCTGCAAATTGTCTGTAAACTGGACCGAATTTTCCAGTCTCAATTGGTGCGTTTTTAGTTTCAATTCTTTTATCATTCATATCGTTAAACATTTTAAAATCAATAAATTAATACAATTCAAAAAAGCAACCTGGCGATTACTTTTGGGTTAATAATTGTTTTAAAATGCTCAGTGGGAGGGAGGATTCAAAAATTCCTGCTGCAAAAATACTATATTTTCCCAATCAGTAAACAGTAAACGGTAAACCGTAAACTTTTTTCCAATAAACCAGCTATATGATTGAAAAAGTTTGTACCTTTGCAAAAACGATAATTTACACGTTAAATGTCTGACAATCATCCATATCTGAACTTCGATGAGTACATCCGGAAAGGGGAGCCGTCGCAAAAGGAGAAGGCTCTGAACTGGGAGACGGCTATCGGCTTGCAGGCCGTAGACGGACTTCGTGTGTCGGATTATCTGCGAGAGACCGCACAAAAGCACATCGAAGGGGAGATATCGTCAGATGATGTAAAACGGCGCATTAAAGAGTATTATCAAACAAAAACAAAGCGCGAACCGGATGACGATGGACGCCAGGAAGCGGATAGCGTGTCGAGCAACATTCAGGAAATACTGGCGACCAACACTCTTGATTTTTCAGTCAGAGGCTATATGGCCTTACATCGAAAAATTTTTGACGGTGTTTTCAAACATGCTGGCCAACTGCGCGAAAGTGACATCTCCAAAAAGGAATGGGTGCTGGAATGGGATACGGTCGATTATCTGTTTTGGCAAGATCTGCATCGCGCTTTGGAATACGATATCGCAAAAGAACGCGAATTCAGCTACAAAGGCATCTCTCAGGATGATTTGATAAAACATATCGCCAGATTTACTTCAGATCTTTGGCAAATCCACGCTTTTGGCGAAGGAAACACCCGTACAACTGCGGTTTTCATAATCCAATATCTGCGGTCATTGGGTTTTGAAGTGACTAACGATATGTTTGCCAAGCATTCTTGGTATTTTCGTAACGCACTCGTCCGCGCCAATTACAAAAGCGCGGTGAAAGGCATTGATTATTCTCCAATTTATTTGGAAAGATTTTTCCGCAATCTGCTTCTTGGCGAGCAATGGGATTTGCGAAACCGCTATCTGCATATCCATCCTTCAGAAGAGTGGAGCGTGCAACCTAATTTGGCAGCCCCTACAAGTACCGAACAAGTACCGAACAAGTACAGGATAAGTACGGGACAAGTACGGGACAAGCTTCACACAAACAATCAAAACATAATTGATTTGATAAAAGTTGTGGGAGAAGAAGAGATGTCGGTTAAAATTATGATGAATGGCATTGGTCTTAAAGGTCGTGATAATTTTTTGAATCTTTATTTGAATCCAGCTATTTCGGAAGGTTATGTCAGGATGTTATACCCGCAATCACCTCGCCATCCCCGCCAGAAATACCTCCTCACAGCGAAAGGATTGTCGCTTTACAAAGATATTGTCTTATCCTGAAAAACTTGCCATCACCGGTTAAGGGTGAAATGCAAAATCTTCTCCTTCTCGATATTTAACTTTGAAAACGCAAAAAGCTTTTTCCCGAGGTCTTTCAAGGAGGCTCCAAATGGAATTTGTTTTTATTATGTGGTTCTTTATAATAACAGTGCCCCATTTTCGGAATTCAATACCTTTTCGCGATTTAACGCGATATCCGACAGAAATAATTGCATCTAGATTATAGTAATCGACATAACGTTTGACAGCTCTGCCTCCTTCGTTTTGAACTGTTGCAAAATTTGCAACTGTTGAACTCTTATCCAATTCACCTTCATCAAATATGTTTCGCAAATGTCTTGATATTGTTGATTTATCGCGTTGATATAATTCAGATAAATTATCTAAAGTTAACCACAATGTATCGTTTTCCAATACGACTTCCATATTGATTGAACTATCGGGCTGATATAGCACAATTTCACCATTATTCTTAACTGTTTCCATAAATTTTAATTTTTAGTTACTTCGTTGCAAATATACAAAATTTTAAACTTTAAACGGAAAAACTTACTCTTTGCGGTTAAGGGTGAAATGCAAACGCACTCGTGCGTCGGCCCGGCCCGAATGCGGGGCGGCGTGGGCCCCAAAGGCGGACTAAGCAGATGATACTCACAGCGGGGCGCATGTCGTTTGCTTTCGTCAGAAAGCAGTTCCCCGCAATGAGTATCACTGTCTTAGGCCGACTGTAGTGAGGGCCCGATGATTCGGGCCTTGATTTTTTGGATACTTTTTTATCAAGAAAAAAGTATCATACTTATAGTTTTTCACTGAAAAACTTACTCTCACCGGTTAACGGTGAAATGCGGTTGCAAACTTTTTTCAAGGAAGCTATTCTTATTCAAATTATAATTGTATCTTTGCAGAGACAATAACGACCTCACACTCCCATCATCGCTGCAGGAGTAATGCCCAAAACTTGGCAAAGCAAGCGCGCAACTTTTAACGTCGGCTCGGCACGACCTGAAATGTAATCGCTAATACGAGAAGGACTTACACCAATTTCCTGCGCAAGTTGTTTCTGACTCATGTTTTTGTCTTCAAGTGAAAGCTCAATCAATTGAGCAACTGTAGGCTTCCCAATAGGAAAATGCTCTTTTTCATATTCGATGACAGTATCCGACATCAGAGTAAGTTCAACGGCGTTGCGGTCGTTTGTCGGGGTGTTGTCGTCAACCAATGGCAACAACTCTTCAATACGCTGAAGCGCGAAATCATACTGCTGTTTTGTTATTTTGCTCATAATATGTCCTCCTATATGGTTTTAGCGTCAATTTTATCATATTCTGTATGTGTTCCAACAAACCGGATAAAAATATGTCCGATTGTAAATTTTACCACCACAACAAGCCGATAGTTATTACCTTTAATATTAAACACATAATGTTGATTGCCAACATAATCTGTAGTGGGAAAATCAACTTTAATATCCGACAGATTTTTCCATTCCGCACTTTCTGCTATGTCATACCATCTCTCAAGAGCCGTTTTAGCGTCTCCATGTCCTTCACTCTGATAGAACTCAACCAGTTTTCTGTGTGATACTATTCTCATATCGTCTGCAAAATTACAAATTATTTTGAAATATAAAATAAAAATATTAAAATATTTTGAAATATATAATTATTTTGTATTAAAAGGTGACTAAATATTGATTTGTTACCTGTTGCAAATATACAAAATTTTCCTTTTTGTCTCACGCAGATTGCGCAGATTTGTTGTGGGAATTGAATTTTTTTGTACTTTTGCACCTTCAACTAACAAACTATTTGTTTTTAACTACTGAATAATGAAAAAGGCTTTAAAACTGAAGGCTTTTATGCTTTCTTTGATTATGACAGCCTTGCTGCTGCCAATGACGTCGTTTGCCCAACAAGATTGAGAAGAGGGCAGAGGCTGAGGTCGATTTCACAAAGTGGACGGTGAATCTGCAGGTGAAGAAAAAGAACTGATTTATGTTGCAGATTGTGAGAGTTTTGTATTTTTGCAGTCAGAGTAACCGTAAAAATGTATGAATATGAAAAAAATGTCGTTTGTTTTGGCGTTTCTTGCATTGGGTTGGCAGTTGAAAGCCGAATGCCCTCCCGAAGTTGAGGATTTTACTTTTACGGATTGTTATGGCGTTGAGTATAATCTGTTTGAATTGCTTGACAATGGACAGCATGTTTTGGTTCACTTTCAGAATGATTTTAGCGGTTATGGGCAGACCTTGACCATGAACAATTTGTACCATCAGTATGGTTGCAATGGGATGGATGTGTTTTTTATGGACTTGTTGACTAATGCCGATGATACGCAGTGCCAAAGTTGGGCCGAAGAACATCATATTGAGTTTCCCGTGATTGGCATGGATGGGGGAAGTGCCTCGTTTTATGCCCTATATCCTGATTGCATCTACGACTATGGGAACAACCAGTTTCTGCTGTTTTTGCCTGACCATCAGATATTTCAAGAGCCGATAGTCTATCATTTTGAGGAAATTTTTGCGGATTTGGGCATCGTGCCAAGCGATTGCAATTTTGGTCAATGCGAGGCACCAGGCAACTTGACGGCTCATCTTTCGGCATCACAATTGGACCTCGAGTGGGAGGGTGTTGAAGGTGCCCAGTATTATCATGTGTTTTCGCAGAATTATGCAGATGATGTTTTCCATTTGGAAGCCAACACAGTTGAACCATACTTGAAAAACGTAACATATCATCCAACGGAGGAAAACTGTTATTATGTGGCTTCGCGTTGTGAGGATGGCTCTGAGAACATCTCCGACACGATTTGCGTCGGTCCCAAAGCCTTGGATTTTGAGTTGGTCGATTGTCATGGCAACGAAATCCATTTGTCCGATATTCTTGATCGAGGTCAGTCCGTTTTCGTTGATTTCTTCGGATTCACTTGCATTTCGTGCCGCGAAGTGATGCCATACATTGTGGAATCCTATTATCGATATGGATGCAACAAAGAAGACATATTCTACATGGAAGTGACAACCGATCCCGAAGCATTGTGTATGCGTTGGTGCAAGGAGTTTGGGGTTGAATATCCTACAATAGGCAAGGAAGGGGGCGCGCAGAAGTTCGTGGATTTATATCATTTCTTCTATTCTCCGCATTATTTCTTGATTGCACCAGACGGACAAATCGTACTTGACGGAGGTCACTCGGGTTTTTATATCCATGATTTGCAAACCATCATTGATGCCTTTGAACCTTTGGGCATAGAAGTGCATCAATGCTATGCGGATGTCTCTGATAATCAGCAAGAAAATTGTTCGGTTTTCCCCAATCCAGCTGATGCTGTTGTGAGCATTGAGGCTCAAGGCTTGATTCAAGTCCGCAACAGTTTGGGGCAGTTGGTGGATGCTGTTGTGTCTGATGGTCAGCAGGTAAGAATCGATACAAATCGCTATCCCGATGGTTTGTATTTCGTTCAGGTGAACGGAAAAGGAATGGGAAAATTTGTGGTAATGCACTGACAATGATGTGCCAGTTCCAAGTTGATGTCAGTTTCGAGAGTTTTCTCTATGAAGATGCAGAGCTATCTGATTTCCAACGATTTTTCCTCGTTCATAAGGAGATAAATATCACTGAATTTGCGAAAATTACGGGACTCAACGCTACATTGTTAAGAAATTACATCAACGGGTTTAAAAAGCCTTCAAAAGAGAGGGAAAATGAGATTTTGGATGCGATTCATAAAATAGGGAAGAAGTTCGTTGAAGCAAAGTTTTAAAATAACCCAGTAGTCAGAAATTTCTTATCTTTGCAAAAATTTAAAACTATGCTAAATATTGGATTATCCCATACTTCAACAACCATTGTAAACAATAGCAACACCGCCCGCACTTACGGCTCAGGCGGACTGGACGTATTCGCAACCCCGGCCATGATAGGCCTCATGGAAAACGCCGCAATGACTGCAGTTGAGAACGATTTGCCGGAAGGCTCCTCGACAGTGGGCGCCCACATCAGCACCTCGCATGTGAAGCCCTCAAAGCTGGGCGCCACAATCAAGGCTACAGCTGTACTCGAGGAAATAGACGGCCGCAAACTGACATTCAAAGTGTCGGCCTGCGACGACGAAGGTCTGATAGGCGAAGGCACACACGTCCGCTACATAGTTGACATAGAGCGCTTTATGGCCAAGATCAAATAGCGCCCCGCATGGTTAAAACCATCACCATCAACGCCAAGGAATACAAGTGCGAGTTCAAACGCTCGTACCGCAGGAGCGTCACCGCCCGAATCCGTCGGGACGGAGTGGTGGAGGTGAGGGCTCCGCTTTTGTACCGGGAAAGCGATATGGTGGCTTTTCTGACGCAGCACAAGCGTTGGCTCGACAATCATTACGACAAGATGCAAAATGCCGGAAATCGGCCGAAAAAGTACGTTTCCGGCGAAATTCACCATTATCTGGGCAAGCAGTACATTCTTCAAGTTGTTCCAAGCAACAAGAACTCGGTTTCAATTGAAGGTAACTTCTTGATTATTCAGTCGACCTCTCTAGATAATCTAGAATGTTTACTAAATAAATGGTATAGGGCCCGTGCCATTGAGAAGTTTAACGAACTGCTGCCACCAATTGTCGAAAAGTTCAGGAAATACAGGGTGGCTCCGGCCAAAGTCAGCATACGCGACATGCGTTCCCGCTGGGGCAGTTGTTCACGCAGAGGCAATATCAGCCTCAATCTTCAGCTTATCAAATTGAATGAAAACTGCATTCGCCAAGTGATGATACACGAGATGTGCCACCTTGTATACTTCAACCATCAAGCCGGATTCCATGCCTTAATGGATGAAATGATGCCTGATTGGAAATTATGGAAGAAGGAACTGAGGTTCCTCTAGTATTAAGTTTAGGGTGTAGTGGAGTTGAAAGTTAAAAACTTATAGTTAGAAGCTTTTTAAGATCTTCCTTTAGTTTGTTAGCGTTTTCGAAGCGTATGGCATTGATGCCTACAGCTTTAGCACCTTCCACATTTTTGATATTATCGTCTATGAACAAACTTTCCTCGGCTTTGAGGTTGAAAGTGTTCAGCAAAGTATGGAAAATCTCCGGGTTGGGCTTTAATTGCTTGACTTCACCCGAAACAATCATTTTATCGATAAGGCTGAAAATGTGATACTTTTTTCGCACTTCCGGGAATGTCTCGGCCGACCAGTTGGTAAGACCGTATAACACAGGAAAACCATTGTTTTTCAATGATTTCAAAAGGTCATACATGCCAGGTATCTCATCGCCCATGGTATCCATCCAATTGGTTTGGTAAAGCTTCAAAGGCTCGGCATATTTCGGGAACATAGCGGTACGCTCTCGCACAGCCTGTTCAAAAGGCTTTCCACCGTCCATCTCGGCATTCCATTCGCTATTGCACACATTTTCAATGAAATAATTAGACTCTTCAATGTCATTGAAATATGCGTCAAACAGATAGTGCGGATTCCAATCGACCAGCACAGCTCCAAAATCAAAGATAATATTCTTAATCATATTTAACGAAATTACAACCTAAAATAAGGTCCTAAGTGTATCTATAATTTTATCAATTTCAGTAATCGTAAACCATTGATAGTCATTATTCTTTCTCAACCAAGTCATCTGCCGCTTGGCATATTGCCGGGTGTTTATCTTGATCTGCTCCACAGCTTGTTCCAGAGTGCATTTCCCGTCAAGATAATCGAAAAGTTCCTTATAACCGACTGTATTTAAGGAGTTTAGCTGGCGTTTGGGATAAACCGACTTCACTTCTTCAAGCAAACCCTGTTTCATCATAAGGTCGACACGACGGTTAATCCTTTCAATAAGTCTGTCTCTGTCCCAAAGAATTGCAAGCTTAATCACTTCAAAGTCACGCTTTGCCGGCTGATGCTGACGGAAAGTGGAGTAGGGCTGGCCGGTTTGATAATAAACTTCCAAAGCTCTCTGCAAACGACGAGGATTCTGCTTGTCGACAATCTGATAATAGTCGTTGTCAACCCTCTCGACTTCCTTCTGTAAAGCCTCCAAACCGCCCACTTCATACATCTGAGTAACCTTAGCTCTAATATCATCCGAAATGTCTGGAATCGAGTCCAATCCATTGCACACAGCATCTATGAAAAGACCCGAGCCACCAGTCATTACCGCTACATTTTTAGTCTTAAAGTATTCCTTTAAAAATGATAATACATCATTTTCATAATCAGCAACATCATATTTGTCCTCAATGCTTAAATTATGCACAAAATGATGCTTGACCTGAGCCAATTCCTCAGGGCTTGGAGCAGCCGTTCCAATCGACAGTTCTTTGTAAAACTGACGGCTGTCGGCGGATATAATCTCAGCATCAAAAGCCTTCGCGAGCTTTATCGCGGTCGCCGTTTTTCCCGATGCGGTGGGCCCCGCCAATACTATGAGATGCTTGCCTTCCAAAACGTGAATTATTTTACCGGAACCGGTCCGTTGTGTTTCACTTCCACAGGTTCGGTAACCTCGCAAACTACCTTCAAACCGAGTTTTTCGCCCTCAACCTTCATAAATTGATAGGCTTCCTCAAAGTTGTTGCCTATGATGCCGTCCAAGATGGCTTCGCGAATTGCGGTTTTAATCACGCCCACATCACGGCACTCCGGAATTCCAAAGGTTTTCATGATAACCGTGCCGTCAACCGGAGGCTGCCAGTTGCGCAAGTGGTCTTTTGCCTCAATTTCCTTGAGCTTTTGTCTGACAATCTGGAAATTGTTATGAAAACGGGCCTTTTTCTCCTCATTTTTCGAGGTTATGTCGGCGTCGCAAAGCGTCATCAAATCGTCAATATCGTCGCCTGCGTCGAACAGCAAACGCCTTACTGCTGAATCAGTTACTATGTCTTGAGCCAGCACGATAGGGCGGAGGTGGAGGTAAACCAACTTCTCCACATACTTCATTTTCTCGTTCAGAGGAAGCTTGAAGTTGGCGAATATCTTGGGCACCATCTTGGCGCCTTTCACCTCATGTCCGTGGAAGGTCCAACCGGCTTCTTTTTCGAACCGTTTGGTCAAAGGTTTGGCTATGTCGTGCAGTATGGCTGCCCAGCGAAGCCACAAGTCACCGCCGCTATTTGCTACATTGTCAAGCACTTCCAATGTATGATAGAAGTTGTCTTTATGTCCTTTGCCTTCCTGAATCTCAACGCCTTTCAGAGCTGCCATCTGAGGAAAAATCAGAGGCAGCAGTCCGCATTTGTCAAGCAGTTTGAATCCTATGCTCGGCACAGTCGACATTATGATCTTGTTCATCTCCTCGGTCACACGTTCCATGGAGATAATCTTGATTCTCTGTGCGTTACGGCGTATGGCCTCGAACGACTCATCCTCAATCATGAAATGCAGCTGTGTGGCGAACCTTATGGCCCTCATCATGCGCAGAGGGTCGTCTGAATAGGTGATGTCGGGGTCGAGTGGGGTGCGGATAATCTTGTCGGCCAGGTCCTGAACTCCGTTGAACGGGTCAACCAGTTCGCCGAAGCTGTCAGCGTTCAACGAGATAGCCATGGCGTTGATGGTGAAATCGCGGCGGTTCTGGTCATCTTCTAAAGTACCGTTCTCACAGGTGGGTTTACGGCTGTCGGCTGTGTACGACTCTTTTCTGGCCCCCACGAACTCTATCTCATGACCATCCACATTTATCATGGCTGTGCCGAAACGTCCGTAGTATTTCACATGTTTCTTGCCGGGAAGCATGGCAGCCACCTTCTTGGCCAACTCTATGCCGCTGCCGACTGTAACCACATCAATATCATTGGATTTGCGGTCTAAAAGGATGTCACGGACATAGCCGCCAACCACATACGAATCGTAACCCAACTCGCGGCTGGCGTCGGTAATCATCTTGAAAAACCTATGATTGATATGATTCTTTAGATTCATTATTTCTGTTCTACAGTCATATCATCCTTTTCGGCATCGTAGTCTATCACTAACTTAGCGCCTTTTTCCGGATTGGCCTTGATAATCTCCTCAGCCAGAACGTCTTCCACATATTTCTGTATGGCACGTTTCAGCGGACGTGCACCATATTGCTCGTCATAACCCTTACCGATGATAAACTCACGCGCTTTGTCGGTCAGCTCGAGGGTCAAGCCCATCTCTCCAGTCATCTCGTACACCTTCTTAAGCTCGATGTCGATGATTTTGCTGATGCTCTCCTTGTTCAGCGAGTCGAATATCACCACCTCGTCAATTCTGTTGAGGAATTCCGGGGCAAACTGACGTTTTAAGGCATTTTCTATGACTCCGCGGCTGTATGTATCCTTTGAGTCTTTCCTTGCCTGTGTGCCGAATCCGACGCCTTGTCCGAAGTCTTTCAGCTGACGGGATCCTATGTTTGAAGTCATAATGACTATGGTATTCTTGAAGTCAACCTTACGACCTAATGAATCGGTAAGCTGACCGTCGTCCAGCACCTGCAGCAGCAGATGGAACACATCCGGGTGGGCCTTCTCTATTTCGTCTAAAAGCACGATAGAGTAGGGCTTACGGCGCACTTTCTCGGTTAGCTGACCGCCTTCTTCATAACCCACATATCCTGGAGGCGCTCCTACCAGACGCGACACTGCAAACTTCTCCATATATTCGCTCATGTCGATTCTTATCAAAGCATCTTCCGAATCAAACAGATACTTGGCCAATACCTTTGCGAGATATGTTTTTCCGACGCCGGTAGGTCCTAAGAAAATGAAGCTTCCAATCGGTCGGTTAGGGTCTTTCAGACCCGCACGGTTGCGGCGGATAGCCTTGACCACGTCTTTAATTGCCTCATCCTGTCCAATCACAGTGCCTTCGAGCTCTTTCTCCATGTTCATCAGGCGGTCGCCCTCGTTTTGGGCTATGCGCTGCACCGGCACTCCTGTCATCATGGCCACGACCTCTGCCACATTCTGCTCTGTCACAGTCTCGCGGTTATGGTTGGTCTCCTCGTCCCAGGCTTTCTTGGCCAGTTCGAGTTTGTCGGCTTGATGTTTTTCCTCATCACGATAACGTCCGGCATCCTCAAAACGCTGTTCCTTAATGGCCTGTTTCTTCAAATCCTTGATTTCCTCTATGGTTTTCTCAAGTTCGATAATCTCTTCAGGCACATGAATGTTGCTGATATGCACTCTTGCGCCGGCCTCGTCCATGGCGTCTATAGCCTTGTCGGGGAGGTGACGGTCTGAGATATAGCGGTTGGTGAGCTTAACGCAAGCCTCAATAGCTTCAGGCGCGTACTTCACCATGTGATGGTCTTCGTAACGGACTTTTATGTTGTTCAGAATCTGAACTGTCTCCTCTGGCGATGTCGGCTCTACCAGAATCTTCTGAAAACGGCGCTCCAAAGCTCCGTCTTTTTCGATATACTGACGGTATTCGTCCAAAGTGGTCGAGCCTATGCACTGCAGTTCGCCTCTTGCCAAAGCCGGCTTGAACATATTGGAGGCGTCCAATGAGCCGTTGGCGTTACCGGCACCCACAATTGTATGAATCTCATCTATGAAGATAATGATATCCGGGTTCTTTTCCAACTCAGACAGCATGCTTTTCATGCGTTCCTCAAACTGTCCTCTGTATTTTGTTCCGGCAACCACAGCACCCATGTCGAGCATCACTATTCGTTTATTGAACAGGTTTCTCGACACCTTGTGTTGAACTATACGCTGTGCCAAACCTTCAACAATAGCTGTTTTGCCGACTCCCGGATCGCCAATCAGAATAGGATTGTTCTTTTTACGACGGCTGAGGATTTGAGATATGCGCTCCATCTCTGTCTCACGGCCGACTATAGGGTCGAGACGGCCTTCTTCGGCTGCCTTGGTCAGGTCGCGTCCAAAGCTGTCCAAAACCGGGGTGTTTGATTTGGATTTGCCTTGTTTTTGAGGTGTCTCGGTGGCTTTTGCCGGAGTTTCATCCTCTTCATCCTCATCCTGAAACACATCCATGGGCTGTTCCACCACCTCATTTTTGCTTTTGGCAGGGTAGTTAGGCGTCAGTTTCTCAACTTCCTGCTTGTATCTGTTGAATGTTATTCCTTCATACTCAAGACGTTGAGAAATAATATTGTTGTCATCGTGCAGAATGGCAAGCATCAGATGCTCGGATGCCACCTGTTCGCTATGAAAGTCTTTTGCCACAATATATGTGAATTTTAAGGCGCGCTCGGCCTGCTTAGTCAAAGGCAGGTTGTCGGTGTTGCCGCTCAAAACGTTGTTGGTCTTAATAGAAGCCTCGAGTTTCTGTCTGAACATATCAATGTCCAAATCCAGATTACGTAGGATCTGTACCGCGTTGCTGTCCTTATCATCAATCAAGCCAAGGAATATATGCTCAAGGCCGATGTATGGGTTGCCCATCTTCACGGCCTCTTCGTGGCTGTTGAACATAATTTCCTTCACTCTTGGTGAAAATTTCTGATCCATATAAATACAATTTTTCAAATTGCAAAAATACAAAATTATTTGGTATATGCAGCCATTCCGGAACGATTTTTGCGGCCGTAAAAATTTATTAAAAATATGAAGTTTTTTTTGTTTTGAATTGGAAAATTTTCCGTATTTTTGTAAACTATTTTTGGATTTTTTAAAATTAAAGGAAAGATAAATGGAAGAACAATTTGAAGGTGAAAGAATCGTCCCTGTAGGCATTGAGGACCACATGAAAACCAGCTACATCGACTACTCGATGTCTGTTATTGTGGCACGTGCCTTGCCCGATGTGCGCGACGGCTTGAAACCTGTACACCGCCGTATTCTTTACGGTATGATGGACATGGGTTTGTTCGCAAACCGCCCGTACAAAAAGTCGGCAAAGGTGGTAGGTGAGGTGTTAGGTAAGTACCACCCACACGGCGACTCCTCAGTTTATGACGCTATGGTGCGTCTGGCCCAGGATTGGAGCATGCGCTATCCTCTCATTGACGGTCAGGGTAACTTCGGCTCTATGGATGCCGACCCTCCGGCGGCCATGCGTTACACAGAGGCCCGTTTGAGAAAGATAGCCGAGGAAATGCTTGGCGACCTCGACAAGGATACTGTCGATTTTATGAACAACTACGATGATTCCGAGCAGGAGCCTACAGTGCTTCCGGCTCTCATACCAAACCTCCTGGTCAACGGAGCAAGCGGTATAGCCGTGGGTATGGCAACCAACATGCCGCCTCACAACCTCAGCGAGGTGGTCGACGGAATCATAGCCTATATCGACAACAACGACATAACCATCAGCGAACTGATGGAATACATCAAAGCCCCAGATTTCCCGACAGGAGGTATCATCTATGGCTATGAGGGTGTGAAAGACGCCTTCGAGACTGGCCGTGGACGCATAGTGTTGCGCGCCAACACAACCATAGAGGAACACAACGGTCACGAGCGTATCATTGCCACTTCGGTGCCTTATCTCACCAACAAGGCAGATATGATCAAACGCACCGCCGACCTCATCGGAGAGAAGAAGCTTGACGGCATAGCTGACATACGTGATGAATCCGACCGTAACGGTCTGCGCATAGTTTACGACCTGAAGCGCGACGCTGTGTCAAGCGTGGTCCTGAACAAGTTGTTCCAGATGACAGGCTTGCAGAGCTCATTCAGCGTAAACAACGTGTGTCTGGTAAACGGTCGTCCTTACACTCTTAACCTCAAGCAGCTGATTCAGTACTATGTTGAGCACCGTCACCAGTGCGTGGTGCGCCGCACGCAGCACGACCTGCGCGAGGCCGAGAAACGCGCCCACATCCTGGAAGGTCTGGCACGCGCCATCGATATAGTGGACGAGATTATCGCTACAATCAGAGCTTGTAAGGGCGGTTCACAGGAAGCCAAGCAGGCTTTGATGGACCAGTACGGATTCGACGATCCTCAGGCATCGGCAATCGTGGCCTACCGTTTAGGTCAGTTGGCCGGTCTTGAGATCAAGAAGATTATGGATGAACTCGAGGAACTCCACAAGCTCATAGCTCATTTGAAGGAGGTGCTTGCAAGTCCAGCCATGCAGTACGACATCATCAAGAAAGAACTGCTTTATATTAAGGAGAAATACGGTGACGAGCGTAAGACCGCTATCGAGCGCACAGCCGAAGACTTCAAGATGGAAGACATCATTGCCGACGACGCTGTGGTTGTCACAATTTCACACCTTAACTATATCAAGCGTACCAACCTGACGGAATACCGCCGACAGAGTAGGGGAGGCAAGGGCTCTAAAGGCTCGGACGCCCGCGATGAGGACTTCATCGAACAGATTTTCGTGGCTACCAACCATAACTACATGCTGTTCTTTACCGAGAAAGGCAGATGTTACTGGCTGCGTGTGTACGAAATTCCAGAGGGAACCAAGGCCAGCAAGGGTCGCGCTATCCAGAATCTCATCCATCTGGAACCGGACGACAATGTCAAGGCATACATCAACCTGACAGACATGAGTCCGGAATTCTGCGAGAATCATTACCTCACGCTTATCACAAAGAAAGGTATCATCAAGAAGACCACCATGGAGGCTTACTCACGTCCACGCGCCACAGGTATCATAGCCCTTGGCATACGCGAAGGCGACGAACTCCTTGAAGCCAAGATGACTAGCGGCAACAGCGAGATTTTGATTGCCTTGAAGTCGGGTAGGGCCATCAGATTCAACGAGTCGACGGTGCGTCCTATGGGCAGAACAGCCTCTGGAGTGCGCGCCATAACCATTGACAGCGAAGACGACGAAGTGGTCGGCATGATTTGCATAGATGATCCTCAAACCAACGTGCTGGTGGTTTCTGAAAAGGGTTACGGAAAACGTTCCGACCTTGAGGAATACCGTATCACCAACCGTGGCGGTAAGGGCGTCAAGACCATGAACATCACCGATAAGACCGGCAAGCTGGTCGCTATCAAGGATGTGGTGGACGGCGACGACCTCATGATCATCAACAAGTCAGGCATACTCATCCGAATAGCCGTTGACACTCTGAGAGTTATGGGCCGCGCCACACAGGGCGTCCGTCTGATTAACCTCCGCGACAACGACGAAATCGCAGCTGTGACAAAAGTCAAAGCTGAAGACATAGAGGAGGAGGAAGAGGAAGAATTCGACAATAATGAAGGCGCTGAGAGCGTTAATACAGAAAATCAACCTGAAGTTTAACTTTTAAATTATAATAAAATGAAGAAAGTATTGTTAACTTTGGCTTTAGCAGTTTTAGGACAGTTTGCTATCGCTCAAAACATTGAGGTACAGAATGCATTTAACTATCAAAAATCAGCCCAGCAGCTCATTGACGAAGCTGACGGACTGAAAGTCAACAAGCCTGAAAAAGCCGCCAAGAGAATGGCTGACGCCAAGATGCAGTTGGGCAAGGCTAAGACTTCAATTGACAAGGCTTCTACCAACGACCAGACAATGAATCAGGCCAAGACATGGCACTATTATGCAGTTATTTACTACAAAATCGGTGCATATCCTGAGTTCGCCGACCTCGACCACGACGCATTCGAGAAATCTCTGTTAGCATTCGGAAAGATTAAGAGCATTGACGAAGAGTATTACAAGAGAAATAACAGAGAGTTCCAGACATACGCAGGCAACATCGGTGCACGTTACTATGACCTGGGTGCCAACAGCTACAACGAGTCAGACTTCGAAGATGCTTACATCAACTTCAAGAAGGCTTACGACGCAGCAGCAACAGTTGGTGGCAAGGACAACAGCGCATTGCTCAATGCAGCCATCAGCGCAATGAAGATTGAAAGATACAACGAGAGTATCGAAATGCTTCAGCAGATGCTTGCAAATGGCGTTGAGGAACCATCCGTTTACCAGAACTTGGCTATTTCATACCGCGGAGCCGGTGACAACGACAAGATGATTGAGATCATCATGGTTGCAAGAGAGAAGTTCCCGGATGACGAGAACATCATGAATGAGATGATCAATTCATACCTCACAGTTCACAGAGAAGATGAGATTATCGACCAGATTCTTGAGATGGCTGAAAAGAACACAGACAAACCTGTGTATTATTTCATCCTCGGTACAATCTACGGCAATAAGGAATCAAAGCTTTACAATATGGACACAGCTTTGGGATATTACGACAAAGCCATCCAGGTTGATCCGGATTATGTGAATGCATACATCAACGCCGGTAACGTTTTGATCGACAAGGCACAGGAGATGTATTTTGAATCAGAAAGCTTGGATCCATCAAGCTACAAAAATATGGACGCTTACTTTAAAGCATCTGACGATATCAAAGCAGAAGCACAGAAGTATGATGCAAGAGCATTGCCATACATTGAGCGCACAAATGAACTCATGCCTCATGAGCCAGCTGTTATCCAGGTGTTGAAAGGTATCTATGTTCGTTTGAACATGAATGACAAAGCAGCAGCTTTGGAATAAATCGGATTAAATCTAAATAAGGTGGAGGCGAGAGTCTCCATCTTTTTTCCATATGCTATTTAACATAATGTATATTATTTTGGAAAGAGTGTCAAAAATTTTATAATTATTCGTTCAAAATTTTTTAAATATATCTTATCTTTGCATCAGGAAAATAAATTCAAATCATATATGGAAATCACTGGTAAAGTTGTACAATTGGGTACTTTGATTGAGGGAAATTCTGGACGTGGCCCTTGGAAAAAGCAGGAATTGATTATTGAAACAAATGAACAATATCCGAAGAAAGTTTGTCTGATGTGTTGGAATGAGCGTGTCAATGATGCCAACAGTCTGTTTGTCGGACAGAATATCAAAGCGCAGATTCGCATTGAGTCGCGTGAGTTCAATGGCAAATGGTACACTGACGTCACGGCTTTTCGCATAGACGTCGACCAGCCTGGCGAACAAGCTGTGCATCCGTCTGCAAACGCTACGGCTCCACAGCAGCCGCTACCTCCAATCAATGAAGAATATTTTGAATCGGATAACGGCGACGACTTACCGTTCTAATGAAATAAGCTCACCTGTATTCGGGTTGAACAAAGCTTTGTTACCTTTTATAGTAACTAACTGAATCTCACCAAATTGGCTGATAATCAACTGTTTGTCAGCCAATATTTTATTGTCGCAACTAACTTTGACATTTGTTGACGCCGGCACACGGTAGAATATCTTGTTGGCTTGAGCTGATTTCTTGATGTCATCGCCCAATGGGAATACGTTAGGTGTGGTATTCTTGCTGTCAAACTGAATCTTTATTGTTTCACCTCCTGCAAGTTTACCAAGTGTTACAGTTGCATTGGACTGATTGCTTTCGGGTGTAATACGGAATACCTTATTATATGTACGCTTTACTGTTTTACCTTTGAACAGGCATAGATATTCATATTCCATATTGTCCAGTCTCTCCAGCATAACCCTGGTGGCATCGCCATAGGCAACCTCCTGAAATCCGGATGCAATCTCATATTTGGCATTGCGGAACTTGCGAATCTGCTCTGCAGCCAGGTTGGCACGGTCGTCCTTGGTAATTCTTTTCTTGTTGGCACTACCCTCTTCATCATCTTCACCATTATCAGGCATTTCCACCACATCTATAAAACTCACTTCCTCCTCATAGGCAGCCATCATATCATTGGCATACAGTCTGCAAGGCTTGGTCAGATCTTTGTATGCCATATTATCAAAGCCTAAAGCTATGATTATGCCGTTTTCATTCATTATGATATTGGGCACCGGGTCTTTGCTCTTCTCGTCCTGAGCTATGAAATACACAGCATTCGGGTCGGCCTCAACGCCAGTATCTACGTTAACTCCAACTATATTCAGTTCGGTTTTGTTTTCGCGTATGTAATTGGTAAGGCCAAGCAAACTTGAGGCATATTCCGAATATGGTCCCATGTAGTAACAGGTCTCCTCAATTGTCACCTCAACCTCAACGACATTTCTTGGCAGAAAATAAGTAACTCCACCATCCTGAGGTGTGGCGGCATTCTTTGCTAATGATGTAACATATTGTGCATCAAGATTTAATGAAAACAATACGCAGAAAATCAGAACTAACTTTTTCATATTAATTATATTTTAATTTACAACGAAATTTTCTCGGTTTTATTGTCTGACGTAACCTTGCTTGACACGGCCAGCAAGGCGATAAATGTAATCAATCCGTTGACTATCAGTATCTCAAAGCCAAATTGATAGCCGTTGAACAGTGTTTTTGAATAAAGATTCAATATATAACTAAGTATGGGCGAAGCCACAGCTATGTATGGTACATAACGGTCGTTGGGTTTACGGCTCTTCACGAAAAGCCCGAAGGTGTAAAGTCCGAGCAGAGGGCCATAAGTGTAACCGGCTATTTCAAAAACCTTGTCGATGAGCGATTGGTTGTGGAATGGCCTGAACGCTATGATTACCAAAAGGTAAAGTATAGCGAAACATATGTGAATCTGTTTTCTTGTCTTCAACTTCTGCTCCTCAGACAAATCGGTTCTGCTGCCAAAATTCAGGAAATTGAAGCAGAAGGTAGTCGTCAAGGCCGTGAGGGTTCCGTCGGCCGAGGAATAGCCTGCCGCAACAAGACCTATCACAAACACTATGCTTGTAAACTTGCTGAATGAGAAGGCTATGGCCGGGAATATTTTGTCGTTGACCACTACTCCACTTTCGTTCACGTGCAATTGGAAACCGGTCTGCTGTGCATAATAAATCAAAGATGCGCCCAAACACAGGAATATGATGTTCACGACAATGAACAAGATGCTCGATGTCATCACGTTTTTCTGGGCGTCGCGCAGGCTTTTGCAGGTCATGTTTTTCTGCATCATATCCTGATCAAGACCTGTCATGACTATGGTAATGAAGGCTCCGCTTATGATTTGTTTAAGCCAGAAACGGTTGTGATTGGGATCAATTTCAAACAGTTTTGTATACCCTTGTTCGGAAGATGCTTTCAGCAACTCTGGAATTGATATGTTGAGTTCCTTAAGTATGCAGACTACAGTGATGATGGCAGCCAAAAGCAGGAAGGTTGTCTGCAATGTGTCAGTCCAGACCACAGTCTTTATGCCTCCCTTAAATGTGTATACCAAAATCAAAGCTATGAATATCACTGCCGGAACCCAGAAAGGTATTCCCCAAGCTTTGAATACAAACTCATATAACACAAAGACAACCAAATACATACGCAATGCTGAGCCCAGCAGACGCGACAGTAGGAAGAATGCCGCTCCCGTCTTTTCAGAGCGTCGTCCAAAGCGCATCTCAAGATACGAATAGATAGACGTCAGGTTGAGTTTATAGTACAGAGGTAGCAAAACCAAGGCAATCACAGCGTAACCTATGATGTATCCCAACACTATGCCGAAATATGTAAACTGTCCGGTGTAAACGTTGCCGGGCACCGACATGAAAGTCACTCCCGACAGAGATGCCCCTATCATGCCGTAAGCCACCACGAACCAAGGTGATTTGCGGTTGCCGGTGAAAAAAGTGTCGTTGTTGGATTTCCTTGAAGTGAAATGCGCTATCAGGAGAATCAGCAAGGTATATATGACAAAAACCGTTAATATTAACGTGGACATATAAAACTGTATATCATTTTAAAATCTTCGCAAACTCAAGAAGCGAGCCGAAATGATCGTGAGGTCCTGTCTTGACCGGCTCATCACCTATTAATATAGTGTACATTCCGGCGTTGCGTCCAAACTCAATATCCGAATTGGAATCGCCTATCATTATGGATTTCTCGAGGTCTATTTCTGGAAAATCGTGCTGGGCCATGTAAGCCATCTTAGGGCTGGGCTTACGGAAGTTGTCTGGGTCAGACTTCAGTTGGGGGCACACATAAATGGCGTCTATCCTACCCTTTCGGCTTTCAATTTCCTTGTTCATAAAAGCATGGACCTCGTCCACATCCTTCATGGTCATCAAGCCTTTACCCACACCTTGTTGGTTGGTGATTATTATCACCCTGGCAAATTTTTCGCTGAAAATCTTCAAGGCCTCCAGAACGCCTGGCAAAAATTCAAACTCACCGGTATGCTTGACATAATCGTCAATCAGACGAACGTTGATAACGCCGTCTCGGTCGAGGAACAGAGTCCAGGTCTTGTCGATTTTGCCTCGCCAATCCATCGTTTATCTTGGGAATATCTCAGCCTCAATAATTTCGCAGATGATATGGCCTATCATGATATGCGACTCTTGAATGCGTGGGGTGCACTGGCTTGGCACATTGAGCAGAATGTCACATTGGTTAGCCATCTGTCCGCCCTTCTCCCCTGTCATAGCTATAGTCATAACGCCCATGTTCTTGGCAACCTCAATGGCTTTCAGAATGTTGACAGAGTTGCCTGAGGTGCTGATACCAATCAACACATCGCCTTTACGCGCCGACGCCTGCAGCATACGGGCATAAATCAGGTCGTAGCTGTAGTCGTTGGCCACCGCCGTAAGATAGCTGGTGTTGACGTGCAAAGCTTCCGCATTGAGCGGCGGACGGTCGTAGTAGAAACGTCCACTGAGTTCGGCTGCCAAATGCTGGGCGTCGGCGGCGCTTCCACCATTGCCGCAAAAATGAATCTTACCGCCGTTCTTCAACGACTCAACGCACGACATAGCAGCGTCATTAATACGACCCACCAGCACTTTATCATTTAGGATCAACTGCTTGACGTCAATTGAAGTTTGAATTATATTTTCGATTGATACCATATCCGGATATTTTTTGCAAAAATAATGATTTTTTTCATACTATATAAAATACTTCCATTGAGATTTTCACAGAAATGCGACCTACCACAGGGTACTGTTAATATTCGATAACGTTCTTGGTTGATTTTTGGTGTCATTCGCAGAAATGCGACCTACCACAGGGTACTGTGAGCATTTCGAGAATGATACCAAAAATCTTATCGCATTTATTACTGTCTGTAATTTACAACATAGTACTGTGAGCATTTCGAAAGGAGTGTCAAAAATTCTGAATAATGGTAAAGACTTTTTCGTATTTTTGCAGCCAAAATTTCAAGCAATGAAAACACTGTACACAATTTTGCTGTTGGTCGCTTCCAACATCTTCATGACCTTCGCCTGGTACGGCAACCTGAAGCTCACAGAAATGGGTGTCATCAAAGATTGGCCTTTGATTCTCATAATTCTGGCCAGCTGGGGCGTAGCCTTTTTTGAGTATTCAATCATGGTGCCAGCCAACCGCATAGGCTCGGACGTGAACGGTGGCCCATTCAACATTGTACAGCTGAAAGTCATACAGGAGGTTGTAAGTCTGATAGTCTTTATGATTATCACCATCAAAGTGTTCAAAATGAGTGAGTTCAGCTGGAATCATCTGCTCGGCTTCTTCTTCATGGTGCTGGCAGTGTATTTTTGTTTCAAAAATTAGTTGACATTGCTGAAAAAGTTATTATATTTGCAATAGTATTTAAAGATTTAAAGTTATGCAGTTCTACGACATCGACTCTATATTCACTTTTGGAAAATATGAAGGTGAAACCCTGGCTGAGGTTTTTGAGAAAGACCCCAAATATATAAAATATTGTCAGGAAAACATTGATGAGTTTTACATCGCCCCTGATGTCTTGAAAGAATTGCGCGCTTCATCGCGCGACAACAAGCTTCTGACCGCCAACCTCGATGAGATGTCGGATGAAGAGCTTGAACAGTTCATGAGCGACATGAACGACATAGACGAGTTCGACGAGAGCAAGCTTGAGGAAGATTTCGACTGGGAAGAAGGCGAAAACATGTTTGCCGACGAAGAGGAAGACATCTTCGGTGAGGATGAAGAAGAATACTATGAGGATGAAGGCTTCGACGAGCCGTACGACGATCCTTACGACAGATATTAGTAAAAAAAATAAGAGTTTGAAGTTAGCTTCAAACTCTTTCTGCTATTCCGTAGATTTTCTTTTTGGAAGATGACGACTGTACCAGTTCCGCGAGGAAGCCTGTAAGGAACAGTTGTACACCAAGCACTATGCACAGCAGTGCCAAGTAGAACAGCGGGCGGTTAGCCATACCGTAAGCATGGTATGCGAATTTCTTAACCACCAGCACTATTCCGATTATGAAACCGGCCAGGAACATCAGTGAGCCAAGTCCACCGAAAAGGTGCATAGGGCGTTTGCCGAATTTAGAGATAAACGATATGGTAAGCAAATCGAGGTAGCCACGCAAGAAACGGCTCATACCGAATTTTGATTCTCCATATTTGCGTTTCTGATGATGTACCACCTTCTCCCCTATGTGTGTGAATCCGGCAGCCTTTGCAATAACCGGGATGTAACGGTGCATCTCTCCGTATATCTCAATGCTCTTAACCACTTCCTGACGGTAAGCCTTAAGTCCGCAGTTGAAATCGTGGAGCTTGATGCCTGTCATGCGGCGTGTCGACCAATTGTAGAACTTTGAAGGCAGGTTCTTGGTCATTTTTGAGTCGTAGCGTTTTTTCTTCCAGCCGCTCACCAAGTCGTAGCCTTCTTTTTCTATCATATTGAAAAGTTCCGGTATCTCGTCGGGACTGTCCTGAAGGTCGGCGTCCATGGTGATGACTACATCGCCTTTCACAATCTTGAAACCTTCATTGAGGGCGGCCGACTTGCCGTAGTTGCGGCGGAAACGTATACCGTGAATGTTGGGGTTCTGTTCCCTGAGTTTCTGTATGCAGTTCCATGAGCCGTCAGTGCTGCCGTCGTCGACAAACACTATTTCGTATGAATACTTGTTTTCATCCATCACACGGCGGATCCATGCCTCCAGTTCAGGCAGTGACTCTTCCTCATTCAGCAAAGGTATAACGACAGAGATATCCATTTTCAATATTTTTTACGTGCAAAGATAGCAATTATCAGTGAATAAACTATTGATAAAATGACATTTATTAACAGCATTGACAAGGCAGCGGCCTTAGGCGAAAACAGCTGGCGCATTTTGTTGCCGTTCTCATACAATTTTATCCTGCTTCCCACCTCCATGTAATCGTATATGAAATAAACCGCCACACTGAAAATAGCCGCGCTTATTAGCCCGGTCACTAAACTCATGACAAAAGCCTGACGGTAGCTGAATTCATCCCACACAAATTTCATCTTGAAAAAAGCCAAGGTAACTGTCAGCCAAACCAGCGGTATGAGGTAGATTATGGAAAACATGAATGAATGCTCAACATAAAGGCGCTGATAAAAAAGCACATAGGTGACCGACAACAAAAGGCTCAACAGCAATCCGGATATGATTGTTGTGAGCCAGTATTGTTTGCCCGTATATGTTGGGTTTATCATCATTTCACAAAAAAAGGTAAGCTACTTATATCGCACCGCTCAACCATCTACCCTTGCTGCCTTCCGGCCCTGGGGGAGTTCGACAGGAGCTGGTCGTATAAGACTTACCCGCTGCAAAGATACGAAATTTTTGTATTGTGCAAGAAAATTTGAGAAAAAATTCCCGCAAACCGTTTTATTTGGTTACAACCAGCCGTTTGACGGTTCTTCCTTTTGCGGTTAAAATGTCGACAAAATAGAATCCGTCGATGAGATTGTCGGTATGAATTTCTATCTCATCAGCCATATCAGATTCTATATCCAGACACTTTTGTCCATAGCAATTGTAAAATGTCACTTGCTTTATTAATTCCCCTTTTATGACAACATCGCCATTTGCCGGATTCGGATAAACCGTTATGTCATTGTCATCCAGCTCATCTATACCAATACAACTGGCATTCAAAGTTATTGTAGCTGTAGCGTTGCAACCGGTCGGACATGTAGCTTCGGCTCTCAAGGTTGCATCACCCAAAGTGCTGGCTATCAAGCGCACCCACCTGGGATCGTCGGCGAACGGAGTTATCTGCCAATCAGGATTGGAGCAGGTCCAGCTGATATCACAAGCCTCGAATAAATCTTGATTGGAGACGCAGTAGTTATAAACTCCCGGCCACAAATCCGAAGTCACCGCAATTATGGTCATACCCTGTATTTCCATGCTTGTTTTTGTGATTTCGACATGCACATCATAAACACTGTCGCAATCGTTAGGATTTTCAACGACAACAATAGTGTCGACTGTATGGTCGAAAACAAATCCATACCATTCCTGCTGACCGCAACCTATCAAATCTATATTAGCCTGATAGGATCCCGCCAGTTCCACATGCACATTAAATATACTGTCACAGTCGTTAGGATTGTGGATAATCACAGTGGTATCCATGTCATGATCGAAGACAAAACCGTGCCAACTTGCCTCTTCGCAGCCTGAAAGATTCACCGTCTCGGTTGTAGGTCCGTTTATTTTAATGTCTATCTCGTCAAGAATCTGAACGCCATTGCAAACCTCACCTTGCAGATAATAAGTGCCGGCTTGGTTGGTCTGAACGCTGTTCAGCACAAATGGCGGTTGGTTCATGGTTGAGCCGTCAGGCAACACTAAAGTCACCTCATCCAGATTCTCGACAGTGAAGTTAAAGACTATGTCGTCGCCAGTACAATATGTGTCATCCATATCAAATGTAGCCGTGGCATACTGCTGATAATCAGAGAAATAGCCATAAGAGCAGGTTCCCGAAGAACTTGAGAACACACCCAGCTGGTAATAACCGTTAACATTGGTGTTTTCTATGGTCATCAGGCCGTTCGCAGGCACATACTGGCTGACGTTTTTCCTGCAATAGGAATAATAATTGTTTGAAGTCATCTCTCGGAAATCTGACGCTGTCAGGCAGTTAGCATTTCCGTTTAGCACGAAATCGCCCGTACAGTCAGTTCGAACCACCAGAGTTATAACTATGTCGGAATTGGAATTTCTCTTGTAAACTGTCTTACGCGAACCGGTACAACTGATATGCGGCAACATTGTCCCTCCGAATTCTGAAGAATTGTTATTGGCGCAAGCCAACTGAAAAACTGCAATCGGTTTGTCCGCATGTACGTATACCGCCGGTGTGTCCAACGGATACACGCATTCATCTCCAGCATTCACTTTCCTTATGGAATTCTGCGATCCGTTAAAATAAATCTCCGTATTGTCCTCAATTGGGAAAATGTAAAGATATTCCCTTGGAGTGTTATTCCACAGGGCCAGGTATTCGTAACCAATCAGGTCAACCGGCACTATCTGGTCACCAACCAAATCATAATTGCCGCCATGATAGACTGAATCGTCCGAAGTATTGACAGCTATGGGTTTGTCGGAAGTTATCCATGTGTTGCGCAAATGCTTGTCAGCATTAGGACTGCTAGACTCTATGGCATAAGACTGTCCGCGATTCAGCATCACAGTAACTGGCACCCCGGCCAGACCTCCACCTTTTATGTCCTGGGACGGAACAAATGTAACCGTCGTAGCGTCTTGCGTAGCGACCACCTCAATGCGACTGCATGTAGAAGCGAAATTGTTATTGTATGTAAACTGCATGGGAACTAAAAAAGATGTTCCCAAAGCATTGGCACCCTTTAGCGAATAAATCTCGCTGTTATTATTGTTTGACTCATAATACACCTCCACCGGTGTGGTCGAGGTAATATGGAAACCAGTGTTAAGCACCGTATTATACGGCTGGGTTTCGACCATTCCGATTATATTTGAAACGTCATAAACATAGAAATCGTTGGCGCCGAGATGGAATGTCTGTGTAGTATAATTCGGATTGGCAGGCTGCTCAAACACCACGGTGGCCGCAGTCTCGAAAGACGAGATACAAAACCTAATGGGTTGCTGCGCATGCTGAGCTTCCAAATCGGGTGCGGCAAACCAGAACTCAGTATCAACCTGAGCCCTGACAGCCAACCCAACGGTCAACAGCAGCATTAAGACAAACAGTCGTTTTTTCATACGCAGCTCATTAGTTTATTAAAATCCGCGACAGGCACTCATATCGTGTTTTCTGATGAATCCCAGGCTCAAGCTTACCTCCACCCCTCTTGAATACCTTTCGCCTTGATGCTGATAGGCGTTCACATTGGTCGGAGTGGACGTTCCCTCATGCTCGGAATGGCTGAAGGTGTCCAGCAATCCCCAATTGAGAACCACATCCAGTTTTGTAACCAATATAAAACCTTTAAAATCAATGTTATAACGTGCACCTACTCCAGCTATCACTCCCAGATAATATGGATTGTAGTTGGAATTGTTGATGCTTACATTGCTTTCGCTAATAGCCAATCCAGGCTGACTCAATGAAATATCACCGCTGAATACATATCCTGCATCAGGACCCAACAACAGATACGGAGCCAAACGCGAAGGTTTTGTCAAATACCAATAAAACGGAATGCGCAAAGAGACATACATGGCTTGTATGTCATACTTCACTTTATAATCTGTTTCGTAGGTGTAAGAGGTTGCACCTCCCCTTTTCTGAAAGTTAAGCTCGGCGGCTACGTCCAAACGCTTGCCCAAGGGGAACTCCGCAAACAATCCAAACGAAGGCCCTATGCTGAAATCGTGAGGCAGGTCTTTCAGATTTTGATTGGTATAATACATGCGTGGCATGTTAAGACCCAGCTTCAATCCGGCATAAGTCTTGTTGCTGTCCTGAGCCATGAGGCTGCCCGACATGACTAATCCAAGTAATACTGTCAAAATGCTTTTTCTCATCACTGTCCTCCCCCTCATTTTTGATTGTCAAACCATTCACAATTCTCAGCCAGTCCGTCTCCGTCTTTGAATATGAAGTACCAGCCCGGTGAGAAAACTCCCACATACGGGTTCGTGCTCTGATCCACATCCAGAATGATGTTACCCATTCTCAAATTCCTTATTCCCTCATCGGTTTTTTCGCCGCTTATCACTACGCAGCGGTCGGTCTTAAAGACCATACCGTAATATTCCATCCTGTCATGCTCAATAAAATACAAGGTGAAATTTTGGCCATTGCCCATTATAAAAGCAGTGTCAACAACAGCAGTTTGGCCCTCGTTGATCTCGACCTTGGCCATGCGGTTGTGCTGTTTGCTTATTCTGAAGTGCGCATCCTGACTGTCCATGTTGTCAATAACATTCGAATACAGGAATTTTTTAGGACTGATTACATATTCTCCCTCAATGTTAGGCGGGATGTAACCTTCCGGCAAATTTCCCAGATGTTCCTTAAATTCAACCTCCAATGTATCCGGAATCATGTCATCCAGAGGGACCACATACGATTCCTGACCCAAGAGGACTATGGTTTGCCCGTCATAAGTATTCTTGTCGCATTTTGTAAATCCCAGCAGGATAAACAAGCCCAAGAACAGAGTTATTATTCTAAAAAACCGAGTTTTCATTTCGATATAAATAAGCGTTTTGTGGTTTTTCCTTTAGTTGTTGTGATATCAGTAATGTACATTCCGTTAGCAAGATTTCCGGTATCCAAAGTCACTTCGTCCACAGCATCGGTCTCCATCTCCAAAAGCAACTGCCCGTAACAATCGTAAATCAAAATACGCTTCAGCTGGTCGCCTTTTATCATTAGCTTGTCATTGGCCGGATTCGGGTACATTGATATGAGATTTTCATCAAACTCATCCACTCCAATGAACGAGGCATAAACATCCAAAGTCACAGAAGCGTTGCAGCCGGTTTCACATTCTGCCGAGAAGGATATGGTGGCCGAGCCCAAGGTATTTGCTATCAATTTGAACCAGAACGGACTGTCTGACGGCAATATCACCCAGTCCGGATTGGAGCAAGACCAAACCATGTCACAATATTTCAGATTTGTAGAATCGGATATACAATAATTGTAGATGCCTGGCCACATGCCCGATGCAATCGCAATCTGGGTTAATCCGTCAATTTTCAGATCAGCATATGGATTTGCCAAACTGCCAACAGTGGCGTTCAATATCACAACACTGTCGCAGCCGTACATATTCTGTTCATGAAATTCATATATATTTGTCTCTGAAATGGTGATACCATGCCATTCAAAAGGTTCGCAGGCTATGATTTCCTCATATTCTTCATTGCTATGATTTATTCTAAGGTGCAGCATCACTATGCTGTCGCATCCGCCTATAGTCTGTTCGTAAGCGATATAGTCTCCCGACTGGTCCAAAGTCTGACCGTTCCAGTTGTAGGAGTCACAGCTTATCACATTGAGTTTGGTGGTATCGGCATCTTGCATGGCGAGATGTAGCGTCACTATGCTGTCGCAATGTGTGGTTGAAGTGAATGTCTTGGTATATGTGCCCGGCTCGGTATACGGAGTGCCGTTCCACCAGTAGGTACCGCCCTGACATACCGATGCCTGAAACTCCGAGTGCAACCTTCTAATCTCTATGGTTTGGGTCAGATAAATAGAATCATTAGCTCTGTGAGGGTTATGCAAAACATTCATAACAGTGTATGAACCCTCTTCTTCGTAAACATGAGTAACCTCAGCCCCTGAAGCTTTACTGCCGTCTCCGAAATACCAAGCCACGTCATCATAATTCCAATTGGTAATGGTATTGAACTCTATGACATGGTCGGCGCAAAAATAATAGTCTTCAGGAATTTCGGTATGCAACAGAGTGTCTATAGTCATGGCATACGACAAGTTTGTGGTAAAACTCTGAGCCTCAATAAAAACTCCGGAATCGTATTCGTCGTCAGACACGTCACATATTGCCATCTTAATGTGATAGGTAGTCATTGGAACCACCACAAAACTCACTTCCATAGGAATGGTGAATCCGTCAAACTGTATAGTCTCACCGTTGGTATTGTCAACATAATACTCGCCATTGTTGTTCAGGTTGACATTGTTAATACTAACAACCAAATCGGTACCCGGAAGCAGTGCCATATTCTGATGTTCGTACATCCCTCCCGCCGGATTCAAACCATCCACAAAAAATCCGAAAACATCATTAAACTGCGATCCGGCATATTCCATATACTCCTCCGAGCCGAACACAAAACGGAACGACAGTGTGTCGCTCCATGGAATAAAGTCAAACTCAAGTACGGCCGCGTCATAAGTGTTGTCTGAAGCTATATTGGCCAAATCCTCATCATAATACTGATCGCATGTGGAGTTGACATTGGCTTGGCCACTATTGTTGGGACCTAAAGCGATTGTTACTCCTCCCGAGGAGATAATCACTCCGGAATTCATGCCCAAATTGGTCGGGTGCGAGCCTGTCTCAAACTTTCCGATCAGATTACAGTCTATAGGTCCTGAAGATCCGTTGAATGTAGCATTTGAAATGGACAATCCATCATCCAAAAGCACGTTTCTTACTAGAGAATCGGCATTCCAACCGGGTAAATTCTCTGCCGCAGTCACAATAAGCTGGGCTACCGACTGCTTGGTGATTATGCAGAAGAATAAACCTAATATTATAATTAATGTATACCGAAATCTTTTCATTGTTTTAAAGGATTAGGATGTTTTAATGTGCAAATATAAATATTTTTTCAAACAGAGCGACTCTTTTTGCAAAAATAAAATTCCCGGCGGAATTGCTTCCACCGGGAATTTCGATGAGTAATATCGAGAAATTTCTCTACAAGATTACTTCTCAATTTCTTTCTTCAGTCTCTCAGTCAACATAGGGACAATCTTGTGAAGATCGCCGACTATGCCGAGGTCAGCGGCTGAGAAGATAGGTGCATATTTGTCCTTGTTGATGGCGATGATGAAGTCTGACTCTTCCATACCTGCAAGGTGCTGGATGGCGCCAGAGATACCGCATGCCATGTAAAGGGCCGGACGCACTGTCTTACCTGTCTGACCGACCTGGAAGCAGTGATCCATGATACCTGCGTCGACCATGGCGCGTGATGATGACACCATGCCGCCGAGGACGTCTGCCAAAGCCTGAAGTTTATTGAAACCTTCCTTGTCGTGAACGCCACGGCCACCTGACACCAAAATCTTGGCATCGGCGATGTCGTCAGCGCACTTGCAGTTCATCTTGGTCTCAATGACTTTTACTTTGAACTTGCTTGTATCAAATTTAGGAGCGAACATTGTGATGGTGCCTTTTCTGCCAGCCTCGCGGACGCGTTTCTGCATCACACCAGGACGCACTGTCGACATCTGAGGACGTGTGTTAGGGCAAAGAATTGTAGCCATCAGGTTGCCGCCAAATGCAGGACGTGTTGAGCGGAACTGCTTCTCGCCTGTTTCCTCGACTATACCGATTTCAAGCTTGGTGCAGTCTGCTGTCAGACCGGTCTTCAAGCGTGAAGCGATACGTGGAGCGAGGTCACGGCCTATGGTTGTGGCACCGTAAAGAACGATGCTCGGGCAACCGGCTGTGATCATCTGATAAACAACCTGTGAGTACTGTTCTGTCAAGTAATCCTTGAGTTCAGGGCAGTCAGCGACGAGCACTTCGTCAGCACCCATCTCGATGAGGCTCTGAGCCTGATCTTTCACATTGTGACCAAGTAACATTGCCACGACTTTCTCGCCGAGAGCGTCAGCCAAGTCGCGAGCTTTACCTAAAAGTTCGTAAGCTACGGATTGGATCATTCCACCGCGCTGTTCTGCGAACACATAAACGTTTTTATAATCTTTGATATCCATGGCTTTACTTTTAGATTAAATGTTTCTCTTTAAGTTTCTTAACAATGATTTCGACTGCTTCTTCCTCGCTAACTTCAAACACCTCACCCGGTGCCTTAAGCTGCTTCGGGAATGACTGCCACACTTTTGTAGGTGAGCCTTTCAGACCGAGTTTGTTCTCGTCGACATCGAGTTTGTCGGCGCCCCAAACTTCAACTTCCTTGTTGTAAGCGTCAACTATGCCGGCCACTGTCATGTAACGGGCCTCGAATGCTGATGCCAACACTGTGAGGACGCATTTGCCTTCGACTTCGAGAGTCTGCACGCTGTCTTCGTTTTCTTTCTTAACGATGAAGTTGCCGTTCTTTTCGCGTTCTGCGTCGATGACGTATGAAACCTGTGGAAGGCCGAGGTGTTCAGCCATCTCAGGACCGACCTGTGCTGTATCACCGTCGATAGCCTGACGGCCGGCGATGATCAGATCATAATCCAAAGTCTTGATGGCGCCTGCCAATGCGTATGATGTTGCAAGAGTATCAGCACCGGCGAACTTTCTGTCGCTCAGTAAGATTGCTCTGTCAACGCCCATAGCGAAAGCTTCTCTCAAAATGAGGTCGGCTTGCGGAGGTCCCATTGTGATAACTGTGACGTTAGCGCCGTATTTGTCTTTCATCTGGAGTGCGAGTTCGAGACCGCCCTTGTCGTCTGGGTTCATGATGCTCGGAACGCCTTCACGGATAAGAGTATTCTTTACCGGATCGATTTTGATTTCGGTAGTATCAGGTACTTGCTTAATACAAACTATAATATTCATAATCCTTCCCTCCTATTTAAATAAATGACCGGCGATAACCATTCTCTGAACCTCTGATGTACCTTCGTAGATCTCGGTAATCTTGGCGTCGCGCATCATGCGCTCGACCGGATATTCACGTGTGTAGCCATAGCCGCCGTGGAACTGAACAGCCTTTGTTGTCACTTCCATTGCTGTCTCGGCTGCGAAGAGTTTTGCCATTGCTGCATCAGCTGAATATGGAAGACCTTTGTCTTTCTTCCATGCTGCGCTTCTGACCAACAGACGGGCTGCCTCGACCTTGGTCTTGAGGTCGGCCATCTGGAACTGTGTATTCTGGAACTGTGCGATTGACTTACCGAACTGTTTGCGTTCCTTGGTATATTTCACTGTCTCGTCCATAGCACCCTGAGCGATACCGAGAGCCTGTGAAGCGATACCGATACGGCCACCGTCCAGAGTCTTCATAGCAATGTTGAAGCCCTTTCCGAGAGGTCCGAGGAGGTTTTCCTTCGGCACTTCGCAGTTTTCGAATATAAGCTCGCATGTCGCGCTACCGCGGATACCCATCTTCAATTCTTTCTTACCGATGCTGAAGCCCTTGAAGCCTTTCTCGACTATGAATGCCGAGATACCCTTGGTGCCTTTGCTCTTATCGGTCATAGCCATGACGATGAATACGTCGGCGTATGCAGCGTTGGTGATGAAAATCTTTGAACCGTTGAGGATGTATTTGTCGCCAGCGTCAACCGCCATTGTCTGCTGCATGGCGGCGTCGGTACCGGCATTAGGCTCGGTCAGACCGAAAGCGCCAATCCATTCGCCAGAGGCGAGCTTAGGCAAATACTTCATTTTCTGTTCCTCTGTTCCGTTCTCGAGGATTGGGGCCATGCACAATGAGGTGTGGGCTGAGAGGATAACGCCTGTGGTGGCGCACACTCTTGACAGCTCTTCAACAGCCATAATGTACATCTGCACTGATCCGCCGGCTCCGCCGTACTGGCGTGGCACCGGGATGCCCATCAAACCTAATTTCGCCATCTTCTTGACGGTCTCCATCGGGAAACGTTCCTGCTCGTCAACTTCGGCTGCCAAAGGCTTGACTTCGTTCTCTGCAAACGATCTGATCATCTGCAGGAACAATTCTTCTGTCTTTGAATAGCTAAAATCCATTTCAATTTCTTTTGATTGAAGTTTAAAGCTTGAAGTTTCAAGAATTAACTCAAAACCCCAAACTTCAAACCCGTAACATATTAATATTTATAAAATCCTTCTCCAGTTTTACGTCCGAGCAATCCTGCGCGCACCATCTTTCTCAACAACGGATGAGGACGGTACTTCGGATCACCGAATTCATTGTAAAGCACCTCCATGATGGCGAGGTTGACATCGTTTCCGATGAGGTCGGCCAATGCGAGAGGTCCCATTGGGTGGTTAGCGCCAAGCATCATGCACTTGTCGATGTCCTCTGCTGATGCGATACCGTCGGCCAAGATACCGACTGCCTCGTTGATCATAGGGATGAGTATGCGGTTGACGACGAAACCAGGGGCTTCTTTCACCTCGACTGGCTGTTTGCCGATTGATGTCGAGAGGTCAACTATGCATTTTGTCACTTCGTCGCTTGTGAGCTGTCCCTTGATGACTTCCACCAATGCCATGCGGTCGGCCGGGTTGAAGAAGTGCATGCCGATGAACTGTGCAGGACGTGTTGTGCAGGCAGCGATCTCTGTGATTGAAAGTGATGATGAGTTTGTAGCGAAGATTGCTTCTGGTTTGCAAATCTTGTCGAGTTCAGCAAACACCTCTTTCTTAAGAGCCATATCTTCTGATGCAGCCTCGATGACGAGGTCGGCGTCTTTGAATGTGGCGTAGTCGGTGGTGGTTGTGATGTTCTTCAACAGAGCGTCAACGTCCTCTTGAGTCATCTTGCCTTTCTCAACGAGTTTGGCGTAACCTTTTGCGATTGAACCCATAGCCTTGTCGATGCTGGCCTGAGTTCTGCTCTTCATGACGACCGGCATCTTAGCTGCGAAAGCCTTTACTATGCCTTTTGCCATGGTTCCTGTTCCGATAACGTATACTTTCATATCTAAATATTTAAATTAAAATTTCAAACTTATAATTTCGACTACTTACCTTGGAAACTCGGTTTCTCCTTATTCAAGAAGGCTGTCATTCCAGCTTTCTGGTCTTCTGTTGCGAAGCATTTTCCGAAGTTGCGATTCTCCAGTTCGATGGCGTCGGCTGCAACCATGTCGTAGCTCTCATTGATGCATTCCTTAGCATATTTGATTGCCAAAGGTGCATTGGCCACAATCTTCTGGGCTGTTCCGATAACTTTTTCCATCAGTTCTTCCGGAGCATAGACGGCGTTCACCAAGCCTATACGCAATGCTTCGTCAGCAAAGATAGCCTTGCCCGTATAAATCATCTCCTTGGCATAGCCTTGTCCGATGAGCTTGGCCAGACGGTATGTTCCACTGAAACCCGGTGTGATGCCAAGTCCCACCTCAGGTTGACCGAATCTGGCATTGCTTGAGGCATAACGGAAATCGCAGGCCATAGCCAGCTCGCATCCGCCACCGAGGCAGAATCCGTTAACGGCAGCTATGACTGGAATCGGGAGCAGCTCTATCTTACGGAAAGCGATGGCTCCGAGTTTACTGAACTCATAACCTTCTTTCTCGTAAAGATGCACCATCTCCGAAATGTCCGCGCCAGCCACAAACGACTTTTCGCCGTCACCGGTGATGATGAGAACGCGGGTCTTCTTGGTGTCGAGGTTACTTACGAAGTCGTCGATTTCTCTTAAGACCGTCGAATTGAGTGCATTCAACGACTTAGGAGCCGACACCGTCATGATGGTGATGCCGTCTTCTCTGACTTCGCTTTTTAAGAATTTGTATTCCATGATTCTATTCTTTCCGTCATTTCGACCGACCGAAGGGAGTGGAGAAATCTCATTAAAATTGCAGGAGATTTATTCACCAAGGTGAATGCTTTCGCAAGCTCAGGTCTCGATTCCGCTACGCTCCACTCGAAATGACGAGTGAGTGTTAGTCAACCATTGATTTGAGGTTAGGGCTGATGATGAGCTTAGCCTCTGTGGCTGCCTGCACATCTTCAACTGTAAACTCTGGGTGAATCTCTGTGAGCACTATGCCTTCCTTGGTGATTTCCATCACACCCATTTCGGTGATGATCATATTGACCTGACCGGCTGCTGTGAGAGGCAGTGTGCATTCCTTCAAAATCTTAGGAGCACCCTTCTGTGTGTGTTCCATGGTGAGGATAACGCGTTTTGCACCGACCACGAGGTCCATTGCACCGCCCATACCCGGAGCCATCTTTCCTGGGATGATCCAGTTGGCGAGGTTACCCTTTTCATCAACCTGCAATGCGCCGAGGAATGACACGTTGACGTGACCGCCGCGGATGATTGCAAATGATGTGGCTGAGTCGAATGTGCAAGCGCCTGGTGTCAAGGTGATGAAACCGCCGCCAGCGTTGATGAGGTTCTTGTCTTCCTTGCCTTCTTCAGGAGTTGGGCCCATACCCATAGCGCCGTTCTCAGTCTGCAGTGTCACTGACACTCCAGCCGGAAGGTAGTTAGGAATCAAAGTTGGGATACCGATACCAAGGTTCACTACATCGCCGTCATGCAGCTCTTTTGCCGCTCTCTTGGCGATAACTTCTCTCATTTCATTCTTTTCCATATTCTGAAATATTTAATTGTTAATTTGTACTTTTCTTTGTTTGAGATTTATTAACCTGCGGTTAATGCTTTCGCTTCGCTCAGGTCTCCGCTCCCTTCGGTCGGTCGAAATGACGACTAATGGCTATTTCATTCCGCGTTTGACCATTTCCTGAACCACGAATGATGCCACATCGTCGGCGTATGTGTTCATGCCGAAGCCAGCGTCAAAACCGAGTTCCTTAGCCAACTCGTGTGAGATACGGGCGCCGCCGCAGCAGCAGATCATCTTGTCGCGTAAGCCTTCAGCTTCCATCAACTCGATGAAGTTGGTCATATTCTTGATGTGTACGTCCTTCTGGGTAACTGTCTGAGAAACCAGCAAAGCGTCGGCGTGCAACTCTATGCCTTTGGCTATGAATTCTTCGTTAGGCACCTGAGAGCCGAGGTTGTAGGCTTCAATCATCTCGTAACGCTCCAGACCGTAGTGACCGGCGTAGCCCTTCATGTTCATGATGGCGTCAATACCCACAGTGTGAGCGTCTGTACCTGTGCTGGCTCCCACAATTACAATCTTACGTCCGATGTTTTCCTTGATGTACTGGTCGGTTTCGTACATGTCCATGGTGTTGGACTCGACCTTAGGCACGTAAATTGTGCTGTAGTTGACAGTATGCGTGCAGCTTCCGTAGCAGTTGAAGAATGTGAAGCCAGGGGTCAACTCTTTATAGTACACAACGATAGGATTCTCAAAGCCCATGGTCTTAAGCAGTTGTTTTGCAGCCTCCACAGCTTCGGCACCGCATGGTACCGGCAGAGTGAAACTCAGCTGTGTCTTTCCATCATTCATTGTGTCGCCATACGGCTTGATCTTTGTTAAGTCTAAGGTTTTGTCGAAATCCTTAGCTTCCATTGAATATAATCCTTCGCTCATATATTATTATTAAATCATTATTTGTCAATAAGTTATGAAAAAGATATGACAAAGGCTTCAACGCCTTTATCATGTCTGCAAATATAACGTTTATTTTTATATAAAAAACAAAAAAAAGAAGAGAATTTTTGACACCATTCTCGAAATGCTCACAGTACCCTGTGGTAGGTCGCATTTCTGCGAATGACACCAAAAATCAACCAAGAACGTTTTCGAATAATAAACAGTACCATGCGGTAGACCGCATTTCTGAAAACTATGAATTTCGATGTTTTGAGAATATCTTTTTTCTGAATAAAAACAGATTGAAAACAATGAAAACCGCTATCAGAATTCCCAAAGTAATCAGTGTTTGTCTGAAACCCTGCGGGGCAAGGCTGACTAAAAGCAGCACAGGAAAACCTAATGCCACAGCCGGAAGTGACTGTAAAACAAGGTTGTTTGCAGCAGGAGTCTCAAACTTAGGATCTATTTCACGCAGCAGAATCATGCCGTTGCTGGCGGTTCCAGTCAACATGCCGAACATACTGAAGAACCCTTCGTACACATAATTCGGATAGAGATGCTTGCAGACTTTAAGGACAAACCAGAATGTTGCCACGGCGCCAAGAGCGCAAACCAGTATGTATGGTAATGCGAAGCCCTTGAATTCGCTGAAATTGATGGCTGCTGTGCCTGCCACTATCATAATGTCGAAGAAGAAGCCGCTGATGCGGTTCAGGAGATAGTTGTTGATGTATTCACGTTTCATGATTTGGGCCTTTTGCAAGCTCTTGATGATACCTTTAATCATGATACCGAACAGAGTGCCAAGCAGGAAGTTGAAGCCCCACATGAGCGGCATAAGAGTCTTTTCACCGAAATCGCCCATGTCCAATGTCTGCAGGCAACGGTTGAAAAGATAAACCAAAAGATAAGTGAAAAGCACCAGGCAGAACTGAATTGAAAGCTTGTCAACCGATTCTGTATCAGGAATTTCATTATCGCCTTCGTAATCGCTGAGTTTGTTCATCTGTTTCTCACGAATCTCCGAAATCTTGATTTTCCCTTTGCGTTTGAGTATGTTAAGATAGATCACTCCGACTACGCAGCCGACTATGAATCCCATTGCGGCTATAGACAATCCAAAGTCTTTGCCCGGGAAAATTATGCCTTGTTCCAAAGCCCTGTCCATGTAGATGGTGCCGAAGTTCAGGGCCTGTCCGGGACCTTGACCGTAACCCATCGGAAGCAAAAGTCCGGCAGCATAGAAAATCTGTTTTCCGAAATAGAACATCGGAATGGTAACCAACAGTCCCACAATGCCTTGAATAATGTAAGTGCTGGCTGTCAGGGTGCCGGTCTCAATCACCTTCATGGTGCTTGATTTGGACTCGACTTTATTGTTTTTCAGTGCCAAAGCCACAAATCCCAAGCCCAAAGCATGGTATGTGATCACTTCCATTGACTTTTTGTCGATCAGGTCTTCCCAACCCAACAAATTCGTGTATATAGCCCTGAAAATGAGTATTAAAGCTCCTCCTATCAAAGCTGAGGGAATTAAACTTTTCTGCATGAACGGGATTTTTGTTCGTATGATGTTGCCGGCCAAAATTCCGACTGCAATGATACAGAACTGTATCATGATGTTCCAAACCTCATCGGTTGCGAAAAACGGTACAGCTAAAATGTTCATATTCTTAGATTTTATTTAATTTCTCTTCAAGTGCGATTACCACATCGCGATATTTTGCAGCATTTATGAAGTCGAGCTCCTTGACAGCCTTCTCCATCTCTTTCTTGGCATCCTGAATGGCCTTTTTAATGTCTTTGGGCGAACGATACACCGCCACTTTCTCCTCGGCCACGTTACGGATATGCTCTTCAGACACCTTGTAGTCTCCCCAAGCGGTGTCCAAAGGTTTGACTATGGTCTTAGGCACTATGCCATGCTCCTGATTGTAGGCCATCTGTTTTTCGCGCCGCCTCTGCGTCTCGTCTATGGTTTTACGCATAGAATCCGTGATTTTGTCGGCATACATAATAACTTTGCTGCCTGCGTTACGGGCGGCGCGACCGGCCGTCTGTGTCAGAGAACGTTCCGAACGCAGGAATCCTTCCTTGTCGGCGTCTAATATCGCTACCAATTGAACCTCTGGCAAATCCAAGCCTTCACGAAGCAGGTTCACGCCCACCAGCACGTCGAAGTCTCCCCTTCTCAAGCCCATCATAATCTCTACGCGGTCCAGAGTATCCACGTCAGAATGTATGTATCTCGTACTGATATTCAAATTGTTAAGGTAGTTGGTCAACTCTTCGGCCATACGTTTGGTCAGAGTGGTCACCAAAACCCTTTGTTTACGGTCTATCACTCGGATTATCTCGTCCACAAGGTCGTCCACCTGATTGGTGCAAGGCCTCACTTCTATCAGAGGGTCAAGCAGTCCAGTCGGGCGAATGAGCTGTTCAACATAAACACCTTCAGTCTGTTGCATCTCGTAATCGCCAGGAGTGGCACTGACATATATGGTCTGACCTGTCATAGCCTCAAACTCATCGAATTTCAGAGGACGGTTATCCAAAGCTGAAGGCAGGCGGAATCCATACTCCACAAGGGTTTGCTTACGGGAACGGTCGCCTCCGTACATGCCGCGTATCTGCGACACAGTCACATGGCTTTCGTCTATTATAGTGATGAAATCGTCGGGGAAAAAGTCAATCAGACAGAAAGGACGGGTACCTGGAGCACGTCCGTCGAAGTAACGCGAATAGTTCTCTATGCCGGAACAGTATCCCAGCTCACGAATCATCTCAACATCATGATTCACACGGTCTTCCAGACGCTTGGCATCCTCCTCCTTGCCTATCTCACGGAAATATTCAGCCTGCTTGAACATGTCGAGCAGAATCTCGTCGGTGGCAGTCTTGATTTTGTCTTTGGATGTCACAAAAATATTGGCGGGGAACAGAGTGATGTTCTGCAAACTCTCTATTCTCATGCCGTTGATCGGGTCGAATGACTCAAGCGATTCCACCTCGTCATCCCAAAAGATTATTCTGTACGGGGTATCGCCATATGCCGGGAATATATCGACAGTGTCGCCTTTGACACGAAAACGTCCGCGTGTAAACTCTATGTCGTTGCGGTTGTAAAGCGAGTTGGTGAACTGCAGCAGAAGGTCGTCGCGCCTGATTTTCTGACCCAACTCAATATTGATAACGTTTTTACTGAAGTCTTCCGGGTTTCCAATGCCGTAAATACATGATACAGAAGACACTACAATCACGTCACGCCTGCCGGACATCAGAGCGGCAGTTGCATTCAGACGCAGCTTGTCAATCTCATCGTTGATCGACAAATCCTTTTCGATGTAAGTGTTGGTCTGGGGAATGAAAGCCTCCGGTTGGTAGTAGTCGTAATACGATACGAAATATTCAACTTTATTTTCTGGGAAAAACTGCTTAAACTCGCTGTAAAGCTGGGCAGCTAAAGTTTTGTTATGGCTCAGAATCAAGGCCGGACGGTTCAATTCAGCCAGCATGTTGGCTATGGTAAAGGTCTTACCCGAACCGGTCACACCCATCAGCGTCTGGTACCTTTCCCCTGCCAGAATGCCTTTTTTAAGCTGTTCTATGGCCTGAGGCTGGTCGCCAGTCGGTTTGAAATCCGAAACCAGTTTGAAATCCATCAGTTTTTCTTGCTCTGTTTAAACAAAAACTCCTTTTCCTCCCGGGTCAGGCTGTCATATCCGCCTTTGCTTATTTTTTCGAGTATTTCATCGGTACGGCGGTCATCATCGAAGTTCTGCCTATTGTATTCTTCGTCGGATTTTGGCCTGCCGAAACCTTGTTTTGGCCTTTTGAAACGCGGAGTCCAGCCGTTTTCCTTATTCCGCCAGTAAAGTATAAGCAGCAATCCGAAGACCATGCCGCCCACATGCGCGAAATGAGCCACATTGTCCATAGACGTGAAGCCCGAGAAAAGCTCCAGCAAACCGTAGATAATCACAAACCACTTGGCCTTGATCGGGATTGCAAAGTAAATGTAAATGCGGGAGTTAGGCCACATCATACCAAAGGCAAGCAAAATGCCGTAAATTGCTCCGGAAGCACCCACAGTGGTAAATCTGTTCATGAATTCCGACATGCGCATAACTCCGTCAGTCAAACGGATGTATTCTATGCCGTTGTCGGTGTACATGTACTGCTGGAACTCGGTAGAAACCTGGATGTACTGCACTATCTCCTGGGTGATGCCGGCTCCAATACCGCAAACGAAGTAAAAGATGAGGAACCGCTTTGGTCCCCATGCATTTTCAAGGGTGTTACCGAACATCCATAAGGCGAACATATTGAAGAAAATGTGCGCAAAACTGCCATGCATGAACATGTAGGTGACAAACTGATACGGTCTGAAATCGGATGCCCCAATGTAATGCAAGCCCAAATATTGCGCCAAATCTATGCGCCAGACATAATCGCCGGCTATAGTGGCAAGGAAAAATATTCCGTTGATAATCAGCAGGTTCTTAACTACTGTCGGTAAAATCGAGAAGCCCTGAGGCCTAAACTGAGTGTCCATTAGCTTAAACGTGTTTTAATATCTTCGGCACTGATGATAGTGTAGATTTTTTTGCCGTTAGGCGACACTTCTGCCACCGCGCAGCCGAACAGCCTGTCTATGATGTCCTGCATCTCCACATCAGTCAATGTCTGCCCCGATTTCACGGCCATCTGCGATGCCATGGAGCGGGCTAAATTCAATTTCTTATCTGATTGGTTTCCGGTCAAATTGGTCTTATAATCCTCTAAAATTCTTTCTATAACCGAAACGGCGTCACTGCCCTTGCAGTCTACCGGAATCCCGTTGATGACAAAGGTTGTGTTGTTCATAGCCTCCAGGCGGAATCCCATTTTCTCAAGTTCGGGTTTCAACTCCTTCAAAATAGATGCGTCATTGATATTCAACGAGATATGCTGTGGGAAAAGTTCCTGTTGTGAAGCCACCACATCGGTTTCCATCTCTTTGAGATACTTTTCGTACAATATCCTTTCGTGAGCCAGATGCTGGTCTATGATCAGAAGTCCGGATTTAACGGATGTAACTATATAATTCTGTTGCAGTTGAATGAAGAAACTCTTCGGTTCTTCAGCTGTCTGCAATTCTTCGGTTTTTTCCTCCAGACGGGCGTCCCCAACAGTCTCTCCTGTCTCTTCGTAAGCTATTCTCCAATTTTGCTGCTGACGGTGTACAGGAGTGATTTTGAACGGATTAAAATTGGGATCGTAATCCACTTTAGGGGCCACCACAGGACGGTCCATACGGCTTGCCTCACCGAAATCTATACCCATGTTGGGATCTACGTCAAAATCCAGCATTGGTGCCAGGTTGTTCTGGCCTATGGCCTTACGGACAGCCGAATGCATTATGGCGTAAATCAGCTTGGCATCAACGAAATTAACTTCGGTTTTAGTCGGATGGATATTGATATCTATATCTTTAGGATCTATCTGAATATCAAGAAAATAGCCAGGGAAACAATCCTGAGGGATAAGTTCCTTGTAAGCATTCTCAACAGCGTGATGCAGGTAGGCGTGTTTGATGAAACGGCGGTTTACGAAAAAATACTGCTCGCCTCGAGTTTTCTTGGAATACTCAGGTTTTACAATGAATCCGTCTATTGTAACCGATTCGGTCACCTGATTAACGGGCAGCAACTTGCCGTCGAAATCTTTGCCGAAAAGCCCTACCAGACGTTGTTTCAGAGTGCCTGGATACAGATGGAACAGTTCCTTGTCGTTGCTGACAAAAGTGAATCCGACCTCAGGGTTCATCATGGTGATTCGGAAGAACTCTTCGTTGATATGGCGAAGTTCCGCCTCATTGGATTTCAAGAAGTTACGTCTTGCCGGAACATTAAAAAACAGGTTCTTGACAGTGAAGTTTGTGCCTACCGAAGCCGGTTTTGGCAACTGTTCGATTATCTTCGAGCCTTCTATGCGGACCTTTGTCCCCACTTCGTCTTCCTTGCGGCGTGTTGTAAGTTCCACCTGGGCGACAGCCGCTATCGATGCCAAAGCCTCTCCACGGAATCCCATGGTTTTAATGGCAAACAAATCGTCAGCGCTTTGAATTTTTGAGGTGGCGTGCCGTTCAAAACAAAGTCGGGCATCGGCTTCCGACATACCGCAACCGTTGTCTATGACGGTGATGAAGGTGCGGCCCGCGTCCTTAACTACGAGGTCGATTTGAGTGGCACCGGCGTCTATGGCATTTTCTATCAATTCCTTGACCACGGACGCGGGCCGCTGGATAACCTCTCCGGCAGCAATCTGGTTCGCAACAGAATCAGGCAGTAACTTTATGATATCCAATGACATAACTATTTACCGCCAAGTTTAAGAAACATTGTTATGAAATTCTCCACAAAGGGCGTGAAGAAGAGCAGGTATACGAAAAACAGTGAAAATCCCACTATTATCGCCATACGCATGGTTCGCATCGAATTGGCGCGTTTTTTAGGACGTCCGTCTTCGCCGGTTCTCCCCCAACGCTGACGCATCTGAACTCTAAGTCTCTCACTGTCAGTCAGATTGGAATCCAACCCCAGGGCAGCTTTCCTTCTTTCCATCTCCTCTTTTTCGGGGTCATAATACCTCGGAATATACTTGAATTCAGGCATTGAGCGCTTGTGAAACATGAAAAATCCCATATCAAAATGTTTTAATTTGCAAAGATAGGTATTTTTTTCGAATAAAATATTCAGATTTTACATAATTAATTTTCATATTTTTGCATTCAGATAATCCTTATGTTTTTCGAGATGAAAAGAGTTTTAATAGTTTGTATTTCAATAATTTGCATTCTTTCATCATGCAGCGACAACGTCCACAGGGCTAAGGACGGGCAGGCCGGTAAAGATGAAAATCTGATGAAATATACCAGCTATATCGATATAACCAATTATAAATCAGGATATTATGTTAATGTTACCAATCCTTGGAACGATAAATCCCTTGGAGATTTCTACCTCTATCCAGACTCTTTGGAACTGCCAGACGAGTTGGCTGACAAGTCGGTAATCCGCACTCCGGTAAAGTCGGCAGTTACTTATTCATCCACGCAATGGTCTGTGTTTCTTGAGCTTGGCGAGATGGACCGGGTGAAAGGCATACTCGAGACAGAATACACCGACAACCCTGAGGTCAAGCGTCTTTTAGCCGAAGGAAAGGTTCAGGATGTGGGCAACGAAACCAATTTGAAGACAGAGATAGTGATTAACATGCGGCCCGACGTGATACTGTACACCCCCTATTCCACTGTACCCAAAACCGAAATCGGCCAGCTGACAGGCGCTGTTATGTTTCCCTTTGCCGATTACCTTGAAAATCATCCTCTTGGACGTGCTGAATGGCTGAAAGTGATAGGCTATCTCACCTGCCGCGAAAAAGACACCGACCTTTGGTTTGACGGCATAGTAAGTCGTTATGAATCATTGAAAAACATTTATGGAAACATTAAAAACCGCCCAACAGTTTTCTCTGATCTGCCTTTCGAAGGACAATGGTACCTGCCGGGCGGCAACAGCTACATAGCCCAGATATTTCACGATGCGGGCGCCGATTACATTTGGCAGGACAATACATCCACAGCCAGCCTGCCGGTAGATGCCGAAACAGTGCTCTCTAAGGCCGGAAGCGCCGATTTCTGGAGGGTTATGAACTCGACGGGTCATAACATCACCTACAAGAGTTTAGCGGCTGAAAACGAATTATATACGTATTTCAAAGCATTTAAGAACAGACATATCATAGTCTGCGACATACGCGAAAGCGGCTATTTCGAGAAATCGGAATACGAGCCGGACATTCTTCTGAAAGATTTCGTCTTCGCCTTCCACCCGAAGATGATGCAAAACGAGGATTACAGTCCAAAATACTTTTACATTTTGAAAGATGAAAAATAGCAAGGTTTTAATCGGAATTTTGGGAATAATTGTGCTGGGAATACTGCTTTTCCTGCTCAATTTGTTTGTAGGTTCAGTCACAATTCCCTTCGGAGATATAGTTAAAGTGTTGCTTAAAGAAAATACAGACAACACATTAAATGTCATTATTTTCGATTATCGTTTACCACAGGCTTTAACTGCTTTGCTGGCAGGTGCGGCCCTGGCAGTGGCCGGTCTGTTGATGCAGACCTTGTTCCGCAACCCTCTGGCCGACCCCTCAATGCTCGGTATAAGCAGCGGAGCCAGTCTTGGAGTCGGCCTGGTGATACTTCTTACAGGTGCGATATCAGGCGCAGCCATCTCCTCTTTCGGCTGGTGGTCGACCGTAGGCGTGAGCCTTGCAGCCTTTATCGGAGCCGTTGCGGTTCTGTTTATAATGTTGGCTTTCAGTGCCAGGATGAAAAACATGACCACTCTGATCATCATAGGTTTGATGATAGCCTACCTGGCCGGCTCAATCACCGACATACTGAAGTTTTTCAGTCTGAAGGAAGACATACACGCCTTTGTTATTTGGGGCATGGGAAGCTTCTCAGGCGTTGGCACATCCAAACTGCTTATATTCTCAATCAGCATCATTATCGGGCTTTTTGCCACGTTTTTCCTGTCGAAAAACCTGAATATACTGCTTTTAGGCGAGATGTACGCCGAAAATCTCGGCCTTAACATCAAACGCAACAGTGTGATAATAATACTACTGTCAGGCTACCTGACAGCCATAGTGACCGCCTATTGCGGCCCCATCGCCTTTGTAGGCTTGGCCATGCCGCACATAGCACGTTTCCTGTTCAAGAGCAGCGATCACCGTCTGCTGATACCGGCAACCATGCTCATAGGCATGGATCTGACCCTCTTCTGCATCCTAATCGCCAGAATGCCTGGCTTTGACGGCAACCTTCCAATCAACGCCGTTACGGCCTTCATAGGAGCGCCGGTGGTCATTTCAGTAATCATGAAAAGTAGAAAACAATGAGCGATATATTAAAAACCATATCATTAACAATTGGTTACGGCGACAAAACAGTTGTGTCCGACATCAATGTGACGCTGGGTAAAGGCGACATAATCGCTTTGATCGGGCCTAACGGAGCCGGAAAATCAACCCTGTTCAAGACCTTTTCGTCTCACATCAAACCTATTGGAGGCAAAATTGAGCTTTGCGGCAAAGACATCAGCCTTTACTCGAATAAGGAGCGCGCCAAGCTGCTCGGCATAGTGCTTACCGAACGCCCCGACGATATGTTTCTTAAGGTATTCGACGTGGTTGCGGCAGGCCGTTACCCCTATACCGACATGTTCGGCAACCTCACCGAAAACGACGAAAATGAGATTAAAGCATCACTTGAATTAGTTGGCATTAAAAATCTGATTGACAGAGTTTTCAATACTTTGTCAGATGGCGAAAAACAAAAGGTGATGATTGCCAAAGCCATAGCCCAGAACACCCCTGTCATCATGCTGGACGAACCCACGGCTTTTCTTGATTACCCGAGCAAGATAGAACTGTTCTCCCTTCTTAAAAGGCTGGCCAAAGAGCAGGAAAAGACCATCATTTTCAGTTCGCACGACCTCGAACTGCTGCTACGTTACACCGACAACTTATGGATATTGGCCAAAGACAAGCCTTTTGTCTCCGGGAAAAGCCAGCAATTGCTTAAGGATGGCGTAATCAAGGATTATTTTGGAATAAAAGATTCCGACAATGAGTTCCTATTAAAAGAAAATGTTTAATTTTGCAGAGATTGAAATTTTAAAATTTAAAAATATGAAAAAACTTTTATCATTACTGACATTAAGCCTTCTGATAGGCTTGGGCGTAGTGAAAGCCCAAAACCAGAGAATCGTTGTGCTTGAATGCTTTACAAGCACTACATGCGGTCCATGCGCATCGGCCAACCCGGCACTTGACGCATTGATCAGCAACAATGAGGACAAACTCATTGCCATCAAATATCACGTCAACTGGCCTGCAGCCGGCGACCCCATGAACCTGGCCAACCCGTCGGACGTATCGTCAAAAGTAACTTATTACGGCATTAACGCCGTGCCTTACAGCGTTGGTAACGGCACATGGGTGGGTAATTCCAGCAGCGTCAGCCAAAGTCTTGTAAATCAGTGGGCTGCAGCTGAGTCACCTGTTGAAATGCGCATGACTCATTACCTGAACGATGCCCAAGACACCATGTTCATTGTTGTAATGGGACGCGCTCTGAGCGAAGTCAGTTCAAACAACTTGAAACTCAATGTTTCAGTTATTGAGAAAACCATGGAATACGCAACAGCTCCGGGCAGCAACGGCGAAAGAATCTTCCACAATGTGATGAAGAAACTGTTACCTAGACCAAGCGGCGAAAGCATTCCTGCCCTCGCAACAGGCGACTATTTCGCATTCAAATATGCATGGCCTTTGAATTACGTATTCGATGTCAATGAGTTAACCGCTGTGGCATGGCTGCAGGACGGCACTTCAAAGGCAATGCATCAGGGCTGCAAGTCAACTGATAACTTCCAGGCTTTCTACGCAAAACAAGCTGTAATCAACAAGGTGGAATACACAAAAGAATATGTGTGCACCGGCACCATGGACCCTCACATGATAATTGACAATCTCGGTTCAGAGACTATCAACACTATGAAAATCAATGTGTACAATAATGGCGAGGTGATTAAGACCATCAATTGGGAAGGCAGCATTCTCCCAGCCAGATCAGAGAGAATCCACACAGGTTTGCTCACTTTCGATGTGGCTGAAACCAACAACATCAGCTTTGAGATTGAGCTCATCAACGGTGCTCCGGACGATTATGCCACATCAGTGTTAGACCTCGAAGTCAAACAGGCTGAACTGGTGGTCAACAAATCATTCAAACTCTACATCAAGACATCTGACGAACCTCAGCTTAACACTTGGGAGATTACTGACGCAAACTCAGGCGAAGTCATCTTAAGCGGCGGTCCATACGATGAGCCAGGCAAGATTTACACTGAGGAATTCGACCTGACAGGCGACGGATGCTATATGGTAACTGTTTACGATAACAGCAACAACGGTAGCGGAAGCGGCAGCATGAGTTTCAGCTTGAAAGGCGGCAGCAAGACCCTGTTCACCTGCGCCAATTTCACCAACATGAAGTCAAACGAATTCTCATTCGAGAAAAATGACGACGTGATTGAGACAGCTGAAAACAGCATCAACGTCTACCCTAACCCAACCAGCGGTATGATCACCGTTGAGGCTGAAGGTGAAAACGAGATTTCAGTCTACAGCATTACAGGACAGGCAGTCAAATCGCTGACAGTCAACGGCAAAGCCACTGTCGACCTTTCGAGTTTGGACAAGGGCGTCTATATGATGGTCCTGACCAACACTCAAGGCGAAACCATGAAACAAATGATTGTTTTACAATAATTCAAACGACTTGGGCTGGCGCAAAACGTCAGCCCTTTTTATATCATGAGAAGAATTTTCATTTTATTACTGGTCATCTTTATGATTTCATGCGGCAAGACAAAAGTTGACATGATTGTCTTTAGCGGACATGTATACACCGTTGACAATCAGTTCAGTATGGCAGAAGCCTTCGCCATTAAAGACGGCAAATTCGTGGCTGTTGGCTCCAACAGGCAGATTAATAGACGTTATCATGCCACAAAGATTTTGGACGTAGCTGGCCGCAGCATCTATCCAGGCTTGATAGATGGTCACTGCCACTTTGTGGGCTATAGCGAGACCAAAGCGCGTTATGCCGACCTGACAGGCTGCACTTCCTTTGAGGAGGTAATGGACAGATTGGAGAAGCACAATGCCGGCAACAACTCCGACTGGCTGCTCGGCCGCGGTTGGGACCAGAATCTGTGGGAAGTGAAGAAATTCCCAGAAAACACAGAACTTGAGCGCCTTTTCCCCGACAAAAAGGTATTGCTCACCAGAGTGGACGGGCATGCGGTTATAGTCAGCTCCAACGTTTTGAAAACCATCGGATTAAATGAAAATTCAAAAGTAGCCGGAGGTGGAATCGTTTTGAACGCTAAAGGCAAACCCACAGGCGTACTTATAGACAATGCCGCCGATATGGCCAAAGCCGCCATACCTCCTATGGATAAGGCTCAGAAAATCAACGCCATGAAGCAAGCTCAAAGAAATTGTTTCGCCTTGGGTTTGACAGCAGTCACCGACGCAGGCCTTGACATATCTTCAATCGAGCTCATCGACAGTCTGCAGCAGGCCGGCGTTCTGAAAATGAAAGTCAACGCCATGATCAACCCGGACGACGAGACTATGGAGCATTTCATGAGTCGCGGAGTAATTGACAAAGAACGGCTTACAGTCCGTTCAGTTAAGATTTACGCCGACGGAGCCCTGGGATCAAGAGGCGCCAAACTCATAGAGCCATACGCCGACGACCCGGAAAACAGCGGTCTTATACTTGAAAATGAGGAGTTTTACGACAAGGTTTGTGAAAAATCATACAAAGCCGGCTATCAGGTGTGCTGCCACGCCATAGGCGACGGAGGCGTCAGGATGATTCTCAACGAATATGCCAAATACCTCAAAGGCTCTAACGACCTCAGATGGCGTATCGAGCACTCTCAGGTGGTGCACCCTGCGGACTTGGCCATGTTCAAGCAGTACAATATCATCCCTTCGGTTCAAGCCACACACTGCACCTCCGACATGCCTTGGGCCGAGGATCGCTTAGGCTCCGACCGCATCAGCTCGGCTTACGCCTACAAGACTCTGCTTGCACAGAACGGCTGGCTCATTAACGGCACCGACTTCCCTATCGAGCACATCTCCCCTCTTAAGACCTTCTATTCCTCTGTAGCACGTCCATGGATGCCCGATGACAAGCTGAGCCGCGTGGAAGCCCTCAAATCAATGACCATCTGGGCAGCGAAAGGTTACTTCGCCGAGTTCCGCAAAGGAAGCATAGAAGTCGGCAAAGAGGCCGATTTCGTGATTTTATCGGATGATATTATGACCATTGATGATGAGAAAATACCTGAGGTAAAGGTGGTTAATACGTTTATTAATGGGGAGATGGTGTATTGAGAATAGCTGCGATATATTTACGCTACATTCCCAAATTGATGATATACATAATTATAGATTGCATCCTGATAATGGTTAATGCTTTCATCAGAATAACTATCTGGTAATTCTTCCCATAATAAATCGCGGATGCTGATAAGTATTGCAGCTTGCGTTTCTTGTTTATCAAAAGGATGATCCATTGTGGCAAGCTGTGTCTTGATTTTTTCAAGCAGGTCTTTAGCTACCATCTTAAGCTTCTTGATATCCTGTTTCGATAAATCGTTTTTGAAGAGAATGTCATACATTGAAAGCTGTTCATCATTGTCAAAACCTTCTCGGATATAGCGTTTCTCTTCTTCGGTAAGCTCATGAGACAATTTCATCAACTCCTCGAATGTCTTTTCGATAGTGGCACGGTTTTGCTCCTGGTTGTAGTCTTGAATTATCTCTTGATATTTCTCATAAAAGTTAATGCGCAATGGATTCGCTGCCAACATTTTAGCTATACGCTCCTCTAATAACTCCTGAATGTCTTTCAATATGAGGTTTTTCTCCTTGCTCTTAGCGAATTCGCGACGAAGTAGGTCGAAATCGATGGCACTGATATCGAATATTTTCGCCTCCTCAAATTGATGCACTTCAATCTCTATGTGCTCGTTTACAATGTTATTGATTTCAACACTTAAATCTGTGATGTCGGCATGCTTACGCTTCTTTTGCAGTTCTTTGTAAATGGCCTCAATAGCGTCTTTACGCTCTTTCATTTCATGCGTAATATCTTCTCTATCAAGATATTTCCAAAGGTTTAACAATGTTGTGGTATGGGTGCAATACGACTTGCGGATTTCAGTGGTAGCACACATTGCATTGGCTGCTGTCAAAAGCATTTGGAGCTTCATGAAATTTTCAGCATATATTAGTTCATTGATATCGAAGCCATGTTCTTTAAGATAATTTATGGCCGAATCAATGGTCTCTTGAATCAGTTTTATGAGTTCTTTCTTATCGACAGTTGGATCGTTACCATCATGGCCGTCGGGATTTGAGGTATAGTCTGCCAGAGCTTGACGCAATGCTTTAACAATACCTATATAATCGATAACCAAGCCATTGGTTTTGCCTTCTGACACACGGTTTGCACGGGCGATGGTTTGCATGAGTGTATGGGCTTTCATCGGCTTGTCGATGTAGAGGCACGACAGTGTTTTGACATCAAAACCGGTGAGCCACATGGCACACACGAACACGACACGTAGATTGGAATTGCCATCCTTGAACTCTTTGTCGAGTTCGCGTTTCTCCATATTTTCGCGATGAGAAAGAATATCGAGGCCCCATTTGTTGAAGGTCTGGATTTCGTTTTGCTCCTGTGAGACGACAACGGCCATCTCAGTTTCCTTCAACCAATCGAGTTTGCGTTTGAGTTCCTGCACTTCTTGTTGTGAATAGCATTTTGAGATAGTCTTTTCAAGACTTGCAATCTCTTTTTGCCAATATTCCTGGACATAGTTGTACATCCTGACGCATGTAACTTTGTTATAGCAAACAAACATTGCTTTGCCGGATGTCCACAGGTCGGTATAATGATTGACAAAATCTTGTGCGATAATGCGCAGTCGTTTGGCTGCTGTAAGTAAATGCACTTCTTTTGAAAACTCGCGTTCGAGCTTTGCGAGTTGCGAAGCATCAAGGTCGCCAGCTTGTTCAAGTGCAGCGGCTATCTCCTCGTTGATTTCAGGATTCTTCAGTTCTTTGAGCTTCTCGCCACGGTTTTCGTAGTATAACGGCACTGTAGCTTTATCTTCAACAGCACGTTTGAAGTCGTAAACACTGACATAGCCGCCGAAGGTTCGTGCGGTGATGTTGTCGTTTGACAACAACGGAGTGCCGGTGAAACCGATACGATGAGCGGTTGGAAGCATGTGCATCAGATTGTCGGCGAAGATGCCGTTTTGGGTACGGTGAGCTTCGTCGCTCATCACAATGATGTCGTGGTCGGGATATATTGGTTCGGCTTTAGGATCGTTGAACTTCTGGATGAGCGAGAAGATGAACGACGGATTGCCTTTAAGTTTCGTTTTAAGGTCTTCGCCACTGCTGGCAATAAACTTTTTAGCTTTCACATTACCAAGCATGCCACAGTTTTCGAAGGTGTCACTGATTTGCTTGTTAAGCTCGTCGCGATCAGTGAGAATCAGGATAGTTGGTGAACCTGTAAACTTACGGCGAATCTTCTGGGAAAGGAATAGCATGGAATAGCTCTTTCCACTTCCTTGTGTATGCCAAAACACACCAAGTTTACCATTGAGTAATTCTCTGTCGTGATATTTCTTTACAGCTTGATTAACACCAAGATACTGGTGGTTTCGAGCAAGAATTTTTGCAGTGTTGCCTCCGCTGTGATCGTACAGAATGAAATTTTCGAGCAGATCGAGGAAGTTTTCTTTCTTGCATATACCACTCAGCATGGTTTGCAGTTCGACGTTGCCAGCATCTTCCTCGACCAGACGTTTCCATTCATGGAAAAACTCCCATTTTGACTCGATGGTGCCAACTCGAGCGTTCAAGCCGTTGCTGAAGATGATGAAAGCGTTGTGATAAAACAGTTGAGGTATTGTGTCAAGATAGTCGCGATAGTTTTTGTTATAAGCATCTTCAACCTCCACGTCGTGGTTTTTCAGCTCCATAAACAGAAGAGGTATGCCGTTGACGAAGCCCACAATATCGGCTCGCCTGTGATACAGTTGACCATAAACCCATAATTCGCGGACACAAAGAAAGTCGTTACGGTCGGGATTGTTGAAGTCGATGACCATGGCACGAACATCTTCTGTTTCGCCGTTAGGCTTGACTCTGGTTACAGGGATACCATCGCGGATGTACTGATATTTTTGCTCGTTGATTTGCATCAGCGTTTGGGTGCTCATGCGCTCTGTCATGCGCTCGATGGCTTCGGCGAGCTGCTTTTCGGTCATCCAAGGGTTGATGTTTTTCAACGATTGGATGAAGCGGCCAGTGAGAAGAACTTCATGATAGCTTGAGCGACCGATGGTGCCGTTAGCACCGAGTACTTCTTTATCGAAAGCAAACACTGACGTCCAACCAAGTTCTTTTTCCATGAACTCAGCTGCACTGCGTTGTATCAGTTGGTCTTCGCTGTAATCTTTGGACATATTGCTATTATATTGATTGTTATTATGTTATATCAAATCTGGTGCTTCGGGAAATACTCTTTTAGCATTTGTTTGAGCTAAGACGCGACCAATAATCGAAACATTGAATACCTGTGGAATCTGATCCCACCAATCTCTAATAATTTTCAAATAATGATATGAATCCCATAAAGCAATAAAATTATCTTTTGCTTTTCCAAGCAATGCTCCATCTTTTGAGTATAACTTTAATACTTTTGAAACAGCATCTTTACAAGTTGGATCAACATTGTTTGATGAAACCAATTTTAGTCTAACATAACCATTCAAGCACTCATTATCCACGATAACATCATGTGAAATACTATTATCATCAAGTACTTTATATGCGTTTTTTAATTCATCAGAATCTTTCATAATACCTACACATGAATATCCATCATATCTAGAACTTAAGAAGTCCTTGGATTTTTTTAATCTAGTAGAGGAAATTCTTAATGCGCTTAACATATCTAAGTGATCCATCCACTCTATACCTATTGGCAAATCCAAATACAATAATTTTCCAAATAATTTATTTAAGGCATCTAACCCTTCTTTAACAGAACAAGCAACTGGATTATAATATATAAAAGCACATACCGCAGTTAAAGCACACAAGGCATCATTATCAATTTCATCTATGATTCTGATAGCATGACTAATTCCTGCATCTATTTTCCTATTACTACCTTTTTGAACATGGCAAGCAAGTAATTCGGAAAGCAAACGAAGATCATCCTGTCTATCTGTTTTTGCGGCTGTTATTTGGGCATCACGCAATAAAAACTCAAATCTTGGATCTTTAAATTTTTCTAAAGCACCTTCAATTTTTTCTAATCTTGGAAACAATTCGCATCCGAAACTCTTTATCCTTTCATTAACTGTATTAGCTGCTATTTCTGCATAATTTTTTGCAGTCAAGGCGTTCATTTGATTATAAATTGTAGCAGCTTCACTTGCTTCAGCCGATGGTGTCACTCCGAAATATTGGATTATTTGAATAGTGTTATTCTGGTTCTCAATTTGAGTTTGAACAGAATTATCCCCAGCTTTTTGCGTTTGTTCTTTCCTGCTAATTTCCATGTTTATCCTATTTGGGTTTGTTCTGAATTATCGCCAGCCTCTTGTTTCTGACTTACATCTTTTTCAGAAGAGTCTTTAACCATTTGATTCTGTTTGGTATAAGAACTAGCTTTTTGTTTTTGCCTAATTCTTCCTTTTTTGAATAACACGAAACCACCTCCGGCAATAAGTATGCCAATTATTATAGAGATTAACTCTGTTCCCCAACCGTCAAAAATAGTCTTAATGTCCATATACTAATTGTTTCGCTTTTTTGATAATGCTTTAATTATACGTCCTCTTTTTCCATATTTATCCATAATATATGGCATTCCAACTACGATGATAAAACATAATAATAGAGCCAAAGAGGATCTTATTTGAAAATATTTAAGCCAATCTGGTTTGATTAAATATATGACTAATAAACTAATAAAAAATACTAATAAAATAGTTAAATACATGGATAATTTATCCTGTTTTTCTTTATACCGTCCAATAGGTCCTATATATGTATCTGTTATTATAGTGTTTTTTATCCTATGCTCAAAATACAGTTGATTATACAACGAATATATATCATCAGGTACTTCTATAATAGCTGTATAATTAAACCATTCTTTAGATTTCATTAATCCATTTATACTAAAAATTATAATATTTTTATCATTATCATCTACGTTGGCTTTGACTATTAGCCCAGTCCCTTTAGAGAAAATTTTTATGGCTTTTACAACAAATCCTTTGGGAAAGAGTATTTTAATATATGTTGTTTTACCATCGTTTCCAATATCATTTCTTCCGATATTGATGAAACCTCCTTTGATAACATTTACATTTTTGGATAAAATCTCACCATTATAATGGAGAGCAAAACCAGGGAAATCATCAGTTAAGCCCTTGCCAATATCATAGGAGTTGATAAAGTAATGGTCAATCTGGTTTTTCTTCATCTGCCATCTTGCAATAAAATATGTACTGATTATACCTGCAATGCCCAAAACTATTGAAATGATTGTACCTGACATAGACTGATATTTTATGTGTTTATACTAACATTTTATTTCCCCGCTCATTAGTTTAGGCAATAACCTATCACGAGCCTCAGTGAGAAGGCGGATTTGAGATTTGATATATTCTTTCTTAGTTTGTAAAGGCTCAACGAATTTATTATATGATTCAATAATCTTAATTGAAGGCTCAAAAACATCAAGGGATTCTATCATGCCTTTTGTGAGGAACTTGATAGTAGAACCGCTTGCACCAGTTGCTAATTTATTCATATTTTCTAAAATACAAAAATACAAAATATAAAGCATATCTTTTCTTTTTGGTTCAAGTACATATGTTCTTTGGTACGCTTCAAACTTTCCTCTATATAACTTTACATTAAAATCTCCATTACCAGCAAGAATAACGGCAGAAGTGTCAAATGTATATGATGGTGCTTTTATAGGTTCCTGTGCACAAGTAAAAAATGGATACTCACCATCTTTTGTGCCAAAATTTGCATCTTTTTTTCCTGTATTTATGGTAGTAATATTTCCGACTTTCTTCCTCTCCCACCTTTCCGGCACCCCATCAACAATCTTGGTGTTTTCATAACCGGGGAAGCGGAGGTCAACGAACCATTCTTTATAGAGTCGCTGTGCTGCTTCCTCCAATAGTTTTATCTGCTTCTGATAATTCTCAATCAAAGAGTCGTAGCGGGAAAGGGTGGTAGCGATGCGGTGCTGGATGGGAAGAGAAGGAAGAGGTATCTCTAAATTCTTTATTATTTGTGCATTGAGATTTGGTTGGGCAGCGCCAGCCTTCAATGAAACCATCTTGTTATATAGGGTACAAAGCTGATAATATATAAACTCATAATTTGCTTTACATTCATCTATAGTAAGATTACAACATGCTTGGTTTGTTGTAAGTGGTATCTTATTTATAGCAACACGTCCAGCTGTATCTCCTTGTCCGTACATCGCAATAATTACCGAATTAGATGCTATTAGTTTTGTACTTGAATTGTTAAGCCCTTCTTCGGAAATGTAGTTTTCTGTTTCAGTGATACGACAGTAATTAACCTCTTTGGTTTTAAGCCAAGGAATTGTGGGCGGATAATAATAAGAAGAGACGTTTGCTTTGGGCGTGCCACCAGATGTAACACGCGCACAAATATCTCCCAACTTCACTTTTTTCCACTCGCTCATACCTCGTCCTCCTTATCTTCTTGTCCTTTGTCACTTATCAGTTTCTTCAAAGCGTTGATATCAGGCAATGCTTTGCGCATATTCTCGGGCATATCATCTGCCGTCTTGTAAGTGGCTACGCCCATCGGCTTTGAGTAGTCGCGAATCATAAATTCCACATACTCACGATTGGCCGACTTGCACAATACAATGCCAATGCTGGGGTTCTCGTGTTGCTTGCGAACCTTCTCGTCCAGAATTGTAAGATATCCCATCAACTGTCCCAAATAGCTGGTCTTGAACTCCCCTGTTTTCAATTCTATCACCACCATCGCGTTCAACTCGCGGTTGAAAAACAGTAAATCAGGAAACTGCTCCACACCATATACCTCTAACAGTTGCTGGTTGCCCATAAATGTAAAATCACGACCAATGGTCATGATAAAGTTCTTCACCTTATTGACAATCTCGCGTTCTACAACTCGTTCATCCACATCAATACTGTCGCGTACACCAATCTCCTCCACATTGATAAAATCAAGCAGATATTCATCCTTGAACATCATCACAGCCTTGCGCATCATCGTGGTATTGGAGATGGTCTTTGTAAAATTACTTGGTATCTGCTCACGATGTCCGTAGGCATCATTCTTTAAAAGCCTTTTCAGCTCATCAACAGAAAGATGCTCTTCCGCCGTGCGGTGGATATAGTAGTAACGCGCAGACAAATCAGCTTGTTTGTATATTTCCACATGGTGAGTAAATGGCACTTTGAAGAAATCCTCGACGGGGAATTCTCTCGTTACAGGCACCAATAACGTGTGATAGATATCTATTGCCACAAATTCGTCAGTTGTAACTGACGAATTGTCTGCGGCAATTTCAGCAATTGCATTTGTCGATTCTAATTCGTCAGTCGCAACCGACGAATTGGCATCCAACATCTGCCATGCCTCATAGAACAGCCTCATATTCTTTAGATTGGTTGCCGAATAGCCTCTTAATCCAGGCAATTCTCTGCGCAACTGATTGCTTATTGTATCTAAAGCGCCAGTACCCCATGCACCCTTGCGTGTATGCTGCGAGATATACTTACCTATGCCAAAATAAACAGCCAGTTGGATGCGGTTTACACCCTTGGCGGCCTCATACTGACCTTGAAGGATTGCCTCTTTGATATCTGCTACAGCCTGCAACAGTTTTTTGTCATGTGCTTGTTTTTCCTTGTTCATTTCAACTCCTCCCATGCTTTTTGTATCTCGTCCATCAGCACATTGGCTTCTTGGCTTAGCCGTGCCAGTTCGGCGTGAATTCCGTTCATGCGCTCGTGAAAGTCCACGCCGTCGTCTTCCTGTTCGGCCACGCCCACGTAAGCTCCAGGAGTAAGCGAGTAGTTCTTCTCCTCTATTTCTTGAATTGTAGCAATCTTACATAGGCCAAGGACGTCTTTATATTCACCATCACCAAATTTCTCTGTGAGCCATTCAAATTGACGGGCAGTTTCTACAAGGTTTTCCCAACGTTCTATAACCTCTTTCCATTCTGCTTCTACCTTTTTCTTGTCTTTCCGCACAGCGGAATCTATTTCTATTTTAGCCTGTTTCTTTTCTTCTTCTAAGCAAGCCATGAATCTGGTAGAGTATTCTTTTTCACCAGTCTTAATAACCTGTTTAAGCCTTTCCGATGTCAGAGGGAATGTAATATTATCAAGTATCTCTATATAATCTCTAATCAACTGCTGATATTTCTCCTTCTCGCCACGATAGAGATGCACGATGGCCTGCATGTTGCGCAACTGCCATTCAGACCACTCATTAAGGGTGCGGTCAACCACAGTGTAGTAGTTTCGGGCATCGATAAACAAAACCTTATCGCGATTAAAAGGTTGTTTACCTTTGTCGAAAAACCACAGCGAGCAAGGTAACGACAGAGTATAGAAGAAATTGTTGCCGACGCTTATTATAACATCAACATCGCCTGTGCGGACAAGTTTCTCGCGGATATCACGGTCTTTGTTGGCGCTGTCGGTGGCTGAGCTTGCCATCACGAAACCAGCACGACCATGTGGGTTTAGATATGCATTGAAATAACTAATCCAGAGATAATTAGCATTGCCCACTTCCTTTGTTTTGGCATTTACGCCTGGCAGACCAAAAGGCAAACGGCCTGCGGCAGATGTGGATTCAGCCTTCACTTTATCAACATTGAAAGGCGGATTAGCCATCACATAGTCGCATTTTCCTTCCAGATTAAACGCATCATGATAGAAAGTGTTGGCCTCATCGCCGGAGATAATCTTTCCAGTGAGTCCGTGAACTGCCATGTTCATCATACAAAGTTGAGCGTTGTACTCAACTTTTTCCTGACCGTAGAAAGTCATCTGAGTGTTGGCATTCATGCCTTTTTGGTTCACAAAATCGCCAGTCTGCACAAACATACCGCCCGAACCGCATGCAGGGTCGAGAAGTATACCACGTTCTGGCTCAAGAATATTGACAAGCATCTTCACCAATGACTTGGGCGTAAAGAAAACACCGTCGTCGCTGGCAACAGCCTTCGCAAATTTCGACAGGAAATATTCATAGATGCGACCAATAATATCGCCTCCAACCTCATCGATAGTCTTATTATTGAAAATACGCAGCAGTTCACGAAGCAATTCATCAGATAAAATCGTATAGTTTTTAGGCAGCACACCTATAAGCTGCTCGCTTTGCTCTTCTACCAGCCTCATTGCTTTGTTGACAGCTTCGCCGATAGGTGTATTATCAGGAAGATTGACCAGATATTCGTATTGAGCCTCTTTGGGTAAAAATAATGCACTCTTTGCAATGAAGTCGCTTTTATCCACCGGCATTACACGGTCACCACGTTTCGGTCTGTTCTTTAAAATCTCCTCTTCAACCTTTTTGTATCGACTGTAGGCATAACGAAGGAAAAGTAACGCCAATACTGGCATGCAATATTGATTACTTGTCAAATTACCACCTTGTCGCAACAAATCGGCTGACTCCCAAAGCTCTGATTCAAACTTTCTTATATTTATCATGATAAAAACATATTATTTAAAACAACCCCTTCAAATCCTCTGTCGTCAATCCATTGAAATCTCCGGAGCTCATGAAGCCACCAACCATGTTGGTTCGGTCTAAGCCGTTTAACAATGTCACAAGCTCGTCTTTTGAGTGAACCACCTGCAAATCAAGGCGCTGGAAGCCTTTGATGATGCGTTCGTCGGTCATCATCTCCAACTTCTTGATGGCAACAGCATGCGGGTCGTAGAAGACAACGGCTTTGTCGCAGTTGTCGAGGCAGTGTGCATAATGGTCAATGAAGACCTCGCTGAGACTGCTGTATGTGTGTAACTCAAAGACAACCAGAAGGTTCTTGTTGGCATATTGTTCGCGCAATGCTTTCACTGTTGCCAGGACCTTCGACGGTGCATGGGCGAAATCGCGGAACACGAGGTTTCCTTTTTCTTTGTTTTCAAACAACAGTTCAAGTCTTCTGGCAGCGCCTTTGAACGTCTTGATAGCCTCATAAAATTGCTCGTCGCTGATGCCGACCTGCTTCGCCACATAACGCGCAGCGTTGATATTCTTCATGTTATGCTCGCCGAAGATCTGCACCTTCTCCTCTTTTCCGTTAGGCATGATCAAAATGGTATCGTCGCCGTCGGTTTTATAAGGATGAATCTCATATCCATAAGTAGGAACCTTAGCGTTTGCTGCAATCTTAGCCGCTTCAGGGTCGTTGCCGTCATAAATCAGGCAGCCGCCTTTCTCAATTGTATTGACGAAGATTCTAAACTGCTCGAGATAGCAATCGAAGGTTGGGAAAACATTTACATGGTCCCAGCCTATTCCGCTAATGACAGCGATATGGGGATGATATTTATGGAACTTCGGCACTCGGTCAATTGGTGAAGTAAGGTACTCATCGCCTTCAATCACCATATATTTGGCGCTCTCGCTAAGGCGCACCATCACGTCGAAGCCTTCCAGCTGGGCACCGACCATAAAATCAGTCTCGATGCCGGCCTGCTTCATCACATGCAGAATCATCGAGGTGATCGTCGTCTTACCGTGACTGCCTCCAATCACGATACGAATCTTATCTTTGCTTTGTTCATAAAGATATTCAGGATAGGAATAAATTTTCAGTCCAAGTTCCTGGGCGCGAATCAGCTCAGGATTGTCAATGCGGGCGTGCATGCCTAAAATCACAGCTTCGTAAGTATTGTCAAGCAACTCTGGGTGCCAGCCAAACTCTTTGGGCAATATGCCTTCCTTCTCCAAACGTGTGCGAGACGGTTCAAAAATCTCATCATCCGAACCGGTAACTTCATAACCTTTTCTGTGTAAAGCAATAGCGAGGTTGTGCATGGCACTGCCGCCGACAGCAATAAAATGGACTTTCTTCATGATTCGAAATTTTTGCAAATTTACGAAAAAGTATTAACCGGTGATAAGGATTTTTAAGCCTTTCTCGAAAAACTCACAGTACCCTGTGGTAAGGGGGTGTTAAAAAATCTAATGGCTAATAGCTAATGGCTAATGGCTTTTTTATATATTTGCAAAAGAAATTTATAGAATGTTATTGGATAAGAGTCTAATTAAAGGTTTCAGCGATTATCTTCGTTTGGAGCAGGCTTTGTCTGACAATACAATTGATGCGTATTGCCATGATACTGAATTGCTTAAAGAGCATTTGGAAGAGTCGGGGCATTCGCTTTCGGTTGATAGCATCACCCATGAGGACTTGGAAAACTTTTTTGCCCAGCTATACGACTTGGGCATTAGTGCCACCTCTCAGGCCAGAATACTGTCAGGACTGAAAAGTTTCTACAAATATCTGCTTCAAGAAAGAATATGCGAAGCCGACCCCACTCAGCTTGTCAGCTTCCCAACCATAGGCCGTCACATACCGGAAGTGCTCAGTTATGAAGAGATAGTAAGCATGATGAACTGCATAGACCTGAGCGATAAATTCGGGCACCGCAACAAGGCCATAATTGAGGTGATGTACGGCTGCGGGCTGCGGGTATCGGAAGTCATATCGCTGAATATCAGCGAAATATATTTCAAAGATGAGTTTATAAAAGTCTTTGGCAAGGGCTCCAAAGAAAGACTCATTCCCATTGGCAAAAAAACCTTGAACGAGATGCTGCTTTACATTCAGGGCGAGCGTATGCATCAGGATATCAACCCTAAATATTCCGACAAGGTGTTCATCAGTGCCAGAGGCAGCAGCCTCACCCGTCAAAGTGTGTTCCTTTTGGTGAAAAGCCTGGCCGAGAAAGCCGGCATTAAAAAGACCATAAGTCCGCACACACTGCGTCATTCCTTTGCCACACATCTTTTGGAAGGAGGAGCTGACTTGCGCGCAGTGCAGCAGATGCTCGGACATTCAAGCATCTCAACTACCGAAATATATACTCACGTTTCAGATGATTACCTGCGTCAGACCATTATGCAGTATCATCCGCGCTGGCATTCCCAGAATACTTCAACCAACTGATTGTTGTCGAAATAGAAGTCCATATTCAACTCATCGTAAGTGATGCAGTCGCCGTCTTCCTTGTCCTCTATGTAATCCTCATAGCCATTTTCCTTCATCAGCTCTATAAGCTGGTCTTTGTTCAGGTCGAAGATTTTAGCGCCAAAGAGTACGCTTTCCTCGTTGACAGTGTAGAAATTGGCAAGCCGCTGCACAGTGTCGCCCTCGAAATACATCGACAGGTCAAAGTCTTCATAATCAAGCACAATGATGTGATTGCCATCATTATATGCCGAATCAATTTCCTCTTGGTTTGAAGGCTGGCCGAGCGATTCAACCACATCGTCTATCGACATGCCGAATTCAAATTCGCCGTAGCCTCTCAATGGTTCAATGGTGTAGTTTTCCATATCTTTAACAGTTTTAGAATTATTCAAATCTGATTGATTTAGACGGTCTTATATTGTTGATAAGCATAGTAGGAAGCAACAGCATCAGCATCCACAAAACCATGGTCCCTATGTTCAAGGCCAATATGTACCATACATTCATCTCGATTGGAACCGCCGACAGATAATACGATTCCGGCGAAAGCGAGATGAGATTGGTATATTTCTGAATCAGGCAGACCGACAATCCGAAGACATTGCCTATGGCCATACCTATCAACAAAATCTTGAATGAATGTTTCATGAATATGCTTCTAATGAGTCCGTTGCTGGCACCCATAGACTTTAGCAACCCAATGGTGGATGTGCGTTCCAGAATGATAATCAGCAACATGCTTATCACTGTAATGCCTGCCACAAACAGCATCAGGGTGATGATAATAAACACATTCATATCCTGAAGTTCCAGCCAGTCGAATATCTGCGGATAAGTCTCCATGGCTGAATAAGACACCAGATTGGTCGGTATGCTGTAATATAGCGTCTGGTTGTAGTCGGCTATTTTACTTTCGTCATCCACCCAAACCTCCAGATGCCCTATCTGATTGTCATCCCAGCCATTGAGTCGGCGGATCTGGTTCAAGTCGCAATACACAAAACGTTCATCGCATTCCGAAAGCCCTGTCTCGTAAATACCTTTCACATTAAGTTTTCTGCCTCTGGCCTTCATCTCCGGATCCACAAACCATATCCTCACATCATCACCCACCTTCAAATTCATCTTCTGGGAGATGATTTTTGAGATTACAATATCATTAGAGCGTTCATTATCAAGATATTTTGGAGTTTCACCCTCCAACAGATAGGAACTGATGTAATTCCAGTTATACTCATGATCCACACCCTTGAGCACCACTGCCTGAATCTCTTCGTCAGTCTTGATGATGCCGGCCTTGTTGGCAGTTTTATTGACTGCAGTGATAAAAGGTCTGTCCAAACGGGCTGCCAGCACGCTGTCGTAAACAAAAGGAGTCTCCTCTATCGACTCGTTCTGGTTCAGTGCCTGAATGTGAATAGGTGCTACAAAACCCACCACCTTGTCCTTGATCTGATGCTTAAATCCAACAACTATCGCAATGGAAACCAGCATGATAGCTATGCCAAGCGCCACACTGACCACAGCAATGCGCATCACCGTCGACGAAAGGTTTTCCTTCGACAGTGAAAAAATTCTTTTGGATATAAAGCCCGCCGCGTTCATTTTTTTCTTATCATTGCAAAAATAAATAATTATCAGTTATGACAAGGAAAATTTTGGCGTTATTTCTGTCATTATTATATATTTCATTGAATATCAAAGCGCAAGACGAGGCCGCCCTACAACTTCTGGAGGCAAAAGATGCTGTGACAGGCGCTTCGAGAATGGAATTGTACCTGCCTTACCTGCAAAACAAAGCTGTTGCCGTGGTCGCCAACCAAAGCAGCATAATGGACAACGGCACCCATCTAATCGACACCCTTCTCACATATAACATAAATGTGGTAAAAATCTTCACTCCTGAGCACGGCTTTCGCGGCACGGCTGAGGCTGGAACCTATGTAAACTCGGGCGTGGACGAGAAAACCGGCATCCCAATTGTCTCGCTTTACGGCAAAAACAAAAAGCCCACAGCCGAACAACTGCATAATGTGGATGTGCTGCTGTTCGACCTTCAGGATGTGGGATGCAGGTTCTACACTTATATTTCCACCATGACATACGTGATGGAAGCCGCTGCCGAGAGCAATCTGCCGGTAATAGTGCTCGACCGCCCCAACCCCAACGGATTCTATGTGGACGGCCCGGTGCTGGAGCCGGAAAACTCCTCATTCGTAGGCTTACATCCTGTGCCCATTGTCTACGGTCTGACAATTGGAGAATACGCTCTGATGGTAAATGGGGAAAAATGGTTAGGCGACGGCCTGGAGTGCGACCTTACCATCGTCCCTCTTGGAAATTACATACGCAACGCCATATACAAGCTGCCGGTGAGGCCGTCGCCTAACCTGCCCAATTGGGAAGCAGTCTACCTCTACCCTTCCTTATGTCTGTTTGAAGGCACAGATGTCAGCGTTGGCCGAGGCACCAAATTTCCTTTCCAGATTTACGCCCATCCGGCCTTGGCCGACACGGTTAATCTGGTGGAATATGCCCACCGTTACCGCAACAATGAGCAAAAGCTCAACCTTTCGTGGATACTAGATACCCGCGTGAAAGCCAGTGAGGATGAAAAATTTTTCAACAACTATTTCATAAAATTGGTTGGTGTTGCCGACTTGAAACAAAAAATCAATTCCGGCCTTAGCGAGGATGAAATACGTTCATCGTGGCAGGCCGGAATCGACAATTATCTGAAAATCAGAGAAAAATATCTGATTTATTAGTTGTTAGTCTTTCCTGGATAAACTTCCAAAGCTTTCTTCAAGATAAACATTGCGTCGCGCAGGTCGTCGCAGTTGAGGCAGTAGCTCAAGCGCACCTCGTGACGTCCCAGACCGATGGTTGAATAGAAACCGCTTGCAGGGGCTAACATCACAGTCTTCTTCTCATAGTTAAAGTCGGTGAGCAACCATTTGCAGAATTTCTCTGAATCGTCTATCGGCAAGTGTGCTACAATGTAGAAAGCGCCTTTAGGTGTTGGGCAGAATGCTCCCGGAATCTTGTTGATTCCCTCAACGCACACATCACGGCGAGCCTTGTATTCCTTAACGATATCGTCGAAATATGAGGCTGGTGTGTCGAGAGCGGCTTCAGCTGCAACCTGACCGTATGAAGGTGGCGACAGACGGGCCTGGGCAAACTTCATGGCTGTTGAGATAACCTCTTTGTTCTTGGTGATCAGACGGCCCACACGGATACCGCATGCGCTGTAACGCTTTGACTCAGAGTCGATGAGAATGACATTGTCTTCCACACCTTTGAGATGCATGGCCGAAGCGTGTTTCATGCCGTCGTAGCAGAACTCACGGTACACCTCGTCTGTAATGAGATAAAGGTCATATTTCAAAATGATCTGACGCAGAGTCTCCATTTCCTTTTCTGAATACAGATAACCTGTTGGGTTGTTAGGATTACAGATGAGGATGGCCTTGGTGTGCTCAGTGATGGCTTTCTCGAAGTCCTCAATCGGAGGCAATGCGAAATTGTTGTTAATTGACGAATAAATAGGTTTTACGCGTACTTCCGCTGTCTGAGCGAAACCATTGTAGTTGGCGTAGAACGGCTCTGGGATGATGACCTCATCCTCACGGTCCATAATTGACATGAACACAATCTGAAGAGCTTCCGAAGCGCCGTTGGTAACTATGATTTCATCCGGAGTTACCTTGATACCGATTTTTGCATAATACTCACAAATCTTCTTTCTGTAGGAAAGGTTTCCGGCTGAGTTTGAGTACTTAATAACTTTCTCATCAAAATGCTTCACGGCGTCGAGAGCGTAATGTGTTGTCTCGATGTCCGGTTGACCGATATTGAGGTGATAAACGTGAATACCTCTCTGTTTTGCTTCATCTGCGAAAGGAACAAGCTTTCTGATTGGTGAAGCCGGCATGAACTGCCCTTTTTTTGATACTGTTGGCATACTATGTTATAATTATTTTAATTATCTTTGTTTACTGGGGTTCCGATGCGTTCCAACTTCAGGGGAAGTGTTTCGTTCTGCTCAGGAAGCACTGTTCCTTTGATACGCAGTTTAACTTCTTTGTTTACCACTGCATTTGAGAATACAGTCACGTATTTGTTGAAATTTCCCTGACGGTCGGTGTTTTTGTATGTAACTCTGATTACATTCGACTCACCTGGAAGAATCGGCTGTTTTGGCCACTCAGGCACTGTGCAGCCGCATGAGGACTTGGGCTGTGAGAGGATGAGAGGCTCATTACCTGTGTTGACAAACTCAAACTCGTATGTGCCGTTTCCTTTGAACTGGATATTGCCAAAATCGTGGCTGGTTTCCTTAAAAGTGATCTCCGGACCGTCTTGTTTGACAGCCTCATCACTGTTTTGTGCAAAAGAGATAACGCTCATCATGAACAGAGCGCATATCAAAACCAATAACTTTTTCATTTTTTCTCTTTTTCTTGAATTTTCAAATCGCAAATATACGAATATTTATTAAATGTGGAGAGAAAAATTTATTTTTTAAAAAAATGAAAAAAAATGTTTGAGGTATCGAAAAATAGTGTAATTTTGCGCTCCGAAAACGGCGGGGTAGCTCAGTTGGTTAGAGCGTCGGATTCATAACCCGGAGGTCATGAGTTCAATTCTCATCCCCGCTACTGAAAAAAGGACATCGCAGATGTCCTTTTTTAGTTTTTAGTCGTTAGTCTTTAGAATTTTTAGAAGTTTTTAAATAGCCATTAGACTAACAACTAACGACTAAAGACTATTCTGTCTTCTACTTTCTCCCAATCACCTTCTTCACAGCCTCCACGATATCCACTGTATCCAAATGATAGTGCTTCAGCAATTCGTCCGGGGTGCCGCTCTGGCCGAAAACGTCGTCGACAGCGACCATTTCGACCGGTTTCGGGTTGTGGAGTGCCAGCAACTGTGCCACACTGTCTCCCAGACCGCCGTTGCGCATATGCTCTTCGGCTGTCACCACGCAGCCTGTCTTAGCCACCGACTTTAAGATAGCTTCGGTATCCAACGGTTTGATGGTGTGAATGTTGATAAGCTCAGCGTTTATTCCCATTTCCTTCAAAATCGGCAGAGCCTCTATGGCTTTCCATACCAGATGACCGCAAGCGAATATTGACACATCCTTGCCTTCTTCAATCATTTGGGCCTTTCCGATGATGAATGGCTCGTCTACAGGTGTAAAGTTGGCCACTTTCGGACGGCCGAAACGCATATAGACCGGGCCGTCAAGCTCGGCAGCCGCTATGGTAGCGGCCTTTGTCTGGTTGTAATCGCAAGGAACGAGCACTGTCATGTTAGGCAACATCTTCATCATGCCCACATCCTCCAGAGTCTGGTGAGTAGCGCCGTCTTCGCCCAATGTGACACCGGCATGCGAAGCGCACACCTTCACATTCTTGTTGGAGTAAGCCACCACCATGCGAATCTGATCGTAGACACGTGCTGACGAGAAGTTGGCAAAGGTGCCCGTGAACGGGACGTATCCGCCTATGCTCAGACCTGCAGCAATGCCTATCATATTGGCTTCGGCAATACCAACCTGGAAGAATCTGTCCGGGAACTCTTTCTTGAAGTCGCCCATCTTGACCGAGCCGGTGAGGTCGGCTGTGAGAGCCACCACCTTGGGGTTACGCTTGCCGGCTTCAACCAATCCGTCGCCGAAACCGCTTCTTGTATCTTTGTAGTTTTGAACTTCTATCTTCATAATATTATATCTTTACCCGTCATTTCGACCGACCGCAGGGAACGGAGAAATGACGACGGGTTTAATTAATAATCTCCAAGTGTTTCTTTAAGTTGTGACAAAGCGTCGGCAGCCTGCTCGTCGTTAGGCGGAGTGCCGTGCCATTTGTGTGTACCCATCATGAAGTTGACACCCATACCCATCTCAGTGTGAGCCAGAATAATCTGTGCAAAGCCCTGATGAGCGTTCTCGCGTGTCATATTGAGTGTGTCGACTATCTCCTGCATGTCGTTGCCGTCGCATTCGTAAACCTTCCAGCCAAACGACTCGTATTTTGAGCGGAGGTTGCCGAGGCTCATCACGTCGTCCGTACTGCCGTCAATCTGCTTTTTGTTGTAATCGATTATGGCAATGAGGTTGTCGACGTTCTTCACCGGAGCGTACATGGCGGCTTCCCAAATCTGACCTTCTTCCTGTTCGCCGTCGCCCATGAGGCAGAATACCAGGCTGTTGTCACCGCTGAGCTTCTTGGCCTGTGCGGCACCTATTGCAACCGAGAGACCTTGACCGAGCGAGCCGCTGGCCACTCTGATGCCCGGCAAACCTTCGACCGGTGTAGGATGACCTTGCAGGCGTGTTCCGAGACGACGGAACGAGGCGAGCTCGGCTACCGGGAAGTATCCGCGGCGAGCGAGTATGCTGTACAACATCGGACTGATATGGCCGTTTGAGAGGAAGAACATATCCTCACCTGCGCCGTCCATTTTGAACTTGTTCGGTTCGATGTGCATCTGGTCGAAATACAAAGCCGTCACAATGTCGGTCGCGCCGAGCGAGCCGCCCGGATGTCCCGACTGACAAGCATGAACCATTCGGATAATATCGCGTCTGACCTGCGACGCAACATTCTTTAATTCATTGATAGTCATGATATTATCAAAGTAATTTTTGTGATACGTTTTCTTGCGCAAATTTAATAGATTTTGTTTTACCTTGCAAATATTTTTATTATTTTTGTATAAATAAATTTTGGTATGCAAAACAAAAAAGACAATAAGCCTAAAGACTTGGTTTTCAAGGTATTGGATAACGATGAACTTTTACCTTTCATCATGAAGAAGATGAATGGCATCAGCCGTACCAAGGCCAAAAACATACTCGCCGGTTCGGTGAGCGTGGACGGTCAACAGGTCAGCAAACACAACTTCCAGCTTACCCCTGGAATGGAGGTAAAAATCGGCAGAAACCAAGGCGGCGAGCCGCTCAAAAGCCCATGGGTAAGGATAGTTTACGAAGATCAGTATCTGTTCGTAGTTGAGAAGCGGGACGGCATACTTTGCAACTCGCCAACCACTGAGGAAGAAACAGTTCAAGGCATTCTGAATCAATATCTTGAAGCCAATCATCAAAAGTGTCATGCGCATACCATACACCGTCTGGACCGCGACACCTCCGGTCTGCTGTTGTTCGCAAAAGACAAGAAGGTCGCCTTGAAATTTGAGGAGGACTGGAAAAACACAGTTTACGACCGCCGCTATGTGGCCCTGGTGCACGGCGAGATGCGCAAAAAGCAAGGTACTATAAGCTCTTGGCTCAAAGACAACGCTCAGTTTATAACCTATTCGAGCAAGTTCGACAACGGCGGTAAATTTGCCACCACACACTATAAATTAATAAAGGTGTCCGACGGATACTCTCTGGTCGAGCTCACTCTCGACACCGGCCGCAAGAACCAGATTCGTGTCCACCTGCAGGACATTGGTTTCCCTGTGGTTGGCGATCCCAAATACGGAGACGGTGACGACAAGATCGGAAGACTCGGTCTTCATGCCTACAAACTCTGTTTCATCCACCCCATCACCCATGAGGATCTGAAGTTTGAGACACCGTTCCCAAAAAATTTTGAAATTTGAAAAATATTTCATATTTTTGCAAAAACAAAATCATTAAATCTTAAATCTTACAATTATGACTATTTGGCAAATTTGGCTTTTGGTTGCTGCGGTGTTCGTGATCATTGAGATTTTCACGAGTGGCTTTGCCGTGGCTTGTTTCTCGGTAGGCTGTGTGTTCGGAGCAATACTGGCGGCATGCGAGCTGTCACTTACCTGGCAGGTTGTGGCATTTGCGGTCGGCACCTTCCTGGCCTTTATCTTCATCCGTCCTTTCGTGATGAAAATCATCGAAAAACGGACTAACGGCAGCGATGTAAAAACCAACATGGACAGCATTATCGGCAAGACCGCCGTGGTAACTGAACGCATAGAGGAAGGCGGCTATGGCAGGGTAAAAATAGACGGAGACGACTGGAAAGCCCAGACAGTCGACGGCACAGCGGCCGAAGTCGGTCAAAAAGTGATAATAGAGTCTTTCGAAAGCATAATACTAACCGTTAACAAAATTTAACCATGATTTACGTAGTTATAGTTATTGCGGCGATTGTCATAATCTTCGCATTGGCAGGACTTCTGGTAGTCCCGCAGTCAGAGACAAGAGTAATTGAACGCCTCGGTAAGTTCCACAAGGTGCTTCCTGCAGGTTTGAATATCATTTGGCCCATCATCGACCGTCCTAAAGTCATCACCACAAGAAAAGTAGCTGAAGGCTATCAGGGACGCCAGATTGTGCGCATGAGCGAGACGGCAAAGATTGACCTCCGCGAGCAAGTGTACGACTTCCCGAAGCAGAATGTGATTACAAAGGACAACGTCACAACGGAAATCAACGCCTTGCTGTATTTCCAGATTGTTGACCCGGTCAAGTCGGTGTATGAAATCGACAACCTCCCGAACGCCATCGAAAAGCTGACTCAGACCACACTGCGTAACGTCATTGGCGAGCTGGAACTCGATGAGACACTGACCTCACGCGACACCATCAACGCCAAGCTTCGCACAGTGTTGGACGACGCCACCAACAAATGGGGTGTTAAGGTCAACCGCGTTGAGCTTCAAGATATCACACCACCTGAAACAGTGCGTCAGGCCATGGAAAAACAGATGCAGGCCGAGCGTAACCGTCGTGCTGAGATCCTTAAGGCTGAAGGTGAGAAACAGTCAGCTATTTTGAATTCAGAAGGTGAAAAGACATCGGCCATCAACAAGGCTGAGGCTGTAAAGCAGTCGACCTTGCTCGAGGCTGAAGGTGTTGCCAAGGCAAAAATCATGCAAGCCGAAGCGGAAGCCAAAGCCATTCAGCTTGTAGCCGACGCCATCAAAGCCACAAAGACCGACCCGGCATCATATCTGCTTGCCACAAAGTATATAGAGACTTTGAAGGAAATGACCAGCGGCAAAGATAACAAGACAGTCTACATACCTTACGAGGCAACGAATTTGCTTGGCTCGATCGGAGGCATCAAAGAGATTTTTAAGTAATGGGAGAAACCATGCGAAGAATTACGACTGTGAGACCTCAAGGGCTCACTCGGAGTAATAAAATAGATTTTTAAGTAATGGGAGAAACCATGCGAAGAATTACGACTGTGAGACCTCAAGGGCTCACTCGGAGTAATAATTCGCATGGTTTTGAGATATTTTTTTAACATGAACGAGTTTAATCATGAATTATCAGAGCGGCAACGGAAGGTTGTCGACAAGCTGAACGAGCTGGGAATTCCGTTTCAATTAATATTCCATCCACCGCTTCCGACCATAGAGGACGCCTTGCAGTATTGGGGCAAGTTTGAGTGGACTCACTGCAAGAATCTGTTTTTCCGCAATCACAAGGGAAACCGTCATTATCTGGTGATTTTCGACTGCATGCAACAGCTCGCCATACATGATTTGGAGCACCGTCTCAAGCAAGGTAAGTTAAGCTTTGCCTCGGAGGCCCGCATGGACAAATATCTTGGGCTGAAACCGGGCAGCGTCTCCCCTTTCGGCATCATCAACGACGAGGAGCACCATGTGTATCTGTATCTCGACAAAAACCTGCTTGACCGTGAATATATCAGCTTCCACCCTAACGACAACACCGGAACCTGCGTCATCAAAACCACCGATTTGGTGAAGTTTTTGGATGCCATGGGAAACGGATACGAGTTTATCGAGTTGTATTAGTTTGGAGTTTTTTTCTTTTTATTTTCAAAAAAAATCGTATTTTTGCAGTCTATTTCTAAATAATATTTTATGGATTATTTTCGATGCGTAAAGCCTTGTGTTGAATCAGAGATTGGAAAACTAGACTATGTCATTCTGCACGCTCCGGGTAAGGAGATTGAGCACATGACCCCTGAGAACGCCCACAAATTCCTTTTTAGCGACATCCTAAACTATCACGAAGCTATGGCCAACTACCGCGACTTTGAAGGAAGCTTGCGTAAGGTGACCAATGTGTTAACTTTCAAGGATTTGTTGGTTGATATTTTAAAGAAGCAGGAAGTTAGAGAAAACCTGGTAACCCGTATTTTGGAACGTGAAAAACTTCAGTATCTGAAGGAATTGCTCGACAGTTTCGATGTGGAACGTCTGGCCACAGTTCTCATTGAGGGCTACGAAAACGACAGCTTCTATGAGCGTTACCTCCTGCCTCCTATCCCAAATCTCTTTTTCATGCGCGACGCTGCCGTCACCATGTACAACAACATCATGATCAGCAAGATGGCCACCGATGTTCGCGACCGCGAGACCATGTTATGGGACGCTATCTTCAAACATTCATCGATGATTGACGTGGAGACTATCAACCCTATTGAACGCTACAGCATTAGCGGTATCGGCAGCGTTGAAGGCGGCGATGTGGAAATAGCCCGTCACGACATTATTTTGAGCGGCTGTGGTGCCCGCACCAGCAAGGAAGGCATAGACGCTATGGTTGAGCATTTGCGCAGCCTTGGCGGAGTGCGTCACCTGATTATGCAGCAGCTGCCTCTTGAACCTGACTCATTCATTCACCTCGACATGGTGTTCACTCTACTCGACAGAGACCGTTGCATGGCATACAAGCCAGTCATCATGAATGAAGCATTCAAGACCATACACTACGAAGTCAATGGACATGATTATACCAAAATCAGCGAAGAAAAGAACCTTGTCGATGCTTTGAACAAGCTCGGCATGCCTTTGGAGCCTGTGTTCTGCGGCGGTGGCGACGATTACGCCGGTCCTCGAGAGCAGTGGCACAGTGGCGCCAACTTCTTCGCCTTCGCCCCTGGTAAGGTGTTAGGTTATGCCAGAAACTACAACACTATAGAAGCATTGAGCAAAAACGGTTTCGACATTCTCAAAGCCGCCGATGTGGCTTCAGGAAAGGTCAGCGTTGACAACAGCAAACGTTGCGTTGTAGCCTTTGAAGGCAACGAGCTCTGCCGCGGCGGTGGCGGTGCAAGATGCATGACAATGCCGATACTCAGACAGACAGTATAAAAAAAATGGCGCCTCGGCGCCATTTTTTATTTCGTTGCATTTTCCAGTCGCTTCATCATAGAGAACATAAAGATGGCCGAGACCACACACAGTATGATGAGCACCCCCCAGATCATAACCAGAGAGAGACCGGTATTCCAAATGGAGCTGATGACCGAAGTAAGGTAGTTGCCTATGGCTGTGGCGCCGAACCACAGTCCCATCATCAAACCTTTGAGTTTCGGAGGCGCCACTTTCGAGACGAAAGATATACCCATCGGACTGAGCAGAAGCTCGCCAAAAGTAAGCACCAGATAGGTCGAGATAAGCCAGTTAGGCGATACCAGCAACGGACTCACGCCGCCGGTAGCAGCAAGAGTTTTAGGTGCCGGCAAGCCTATTGAGGCGGCGGCCATTACACAATAACCCAAAGCAGCGACCAACATGCCCATTGCTATCTTGCGAGGTGCCGACGGCTCTTTGCCTCTCTTGGCCAAGGCTCCGAACAGGGCTATTGAAATAGGTGTCAGAGCAACCACAAAGAACGGGTTGAAGTGTTGGAAAATCTGCGGCAGCAAAACTACATAATCGCCCACATTGGCGGCTTTATACCACACACCTGCCACACAGGCGGCCAGCAGCAGGCCCGACAGGATCTTGCCTCTTTTGGTGTCACTCTGGAACAGTCCGAACAAAGCGTATACGCCCACAGCTATCATAGCCAGAGTAAAGACGTCAAAGCCGATTCGAGTCCAGCCTGTGGCAATAGGTGAAGTGTAGTCGCGGGCAAAGTATGTCAGCGTCAAGCCGGCTTGCTGGAATGCCATCCAGAAGAAGATGACAACTGCAAACACCAGGCATAATGCCACCACACGGTCTTTGGTCTGTTTTGGAGTAAGCTCAACCACATTCTCATTGGCAGCGGTCTTATCGCCCTTACGCACATCTACATGTTTGAACGACTTGCGGAAACCGAAGTAGATGGCGATTGAGAGTATCAACGAGAGACAAGCCACGCCGAAGCCGTAGCAGTACGACTCCGACAATGCGTCAATGTAATTGGTGCAGAAAGCAGCCATGTCACCGGTAAAGTTAGTCTGTGCAGAAGCCAGACTCTCAAGGCGTGTCATTCCGTCCGGTGAAATTGTTCCGTTCAAATAAAGATGTGCCAGCGAAGGGATGTTGGCGTCGTAGCTGAAACCGCTCTTTCCGAGGAAGAGGTTGGTGACGGCCGTAGCTGTTGTCGGAGCAAACATGGAGCCAATGTTGATGGCCATGTAAAACAGGCTGAAGCCACCGTCACGTTTGGCTGCATACTGTGCGTCATCGTACAGATTGCCAACCATCACCTGAAGGTTGCCTTTGAACAGACCGGCACCCACGGCAATGCACAGCAAAGCGAGTATCATCATGGTGAAAGCCATGTTGCCACCTGCGTCTTTCTGAGCGAAAAGCAGCAGATAGCCCGCAAACATCACCAGAATACCAGTAACCACAGTCTTACCGAAGCCCCAGAATTTATCGGCTATGTAACCGCCGACTATAGGCATGAAATAAACCGCGGCAAGGAATATTCCATAGAAATGTCCGGCCGCGCTGGCAGTCAGACCGAATTTTGCTTGCAGAAACAATACGAAAATCGCAAGCATGGTATAGTAGCCGAAACGCTCGCCTGTATTGGCCAGAGCGAGGGCATACAAACCTTTTGGATGACCTTTAAACATAATTATTTGATTTTTTTCTCATTATTAATTCTAAGTTCGTCCACCATTATCCAGGACTTCTCACCTGCATAAGGATGTTTCTCGGGCAGCACTCCCAAGTTCTCAACATGCAGCTTGATGAAACGCACATTCTGTTCGCCAAGAAGTGCCCTTGCCTCACGTCTAAACTCTCCTTTTTTGCCGTCATACATGGCAAATTCAGCTTCTACAGGTTCTGTGTACCTGACTCCGTCGGTCGAGGTCGACACTGTGATTCTTTTGGGAGCCAAAACCCACTGGTCAAAAGCTATGCCGTAAGTGATGAAAAGCACCTGTATTTCCATAGGATCGGAGAGTTCTATGATGGCATCAAGGTTGTCACCGTTGAAGCCCAACCAGTTCTCTCTCCAGTTGCCAGGAGTGCCTATTTTTTTATCCATCAAAGCAATTGCTTTGTTGGCGGAGTAGTTTTCAGCAGGCTCTTTCTCAAAGGTTGTGTTCTTGATATAAATTCTTTCAAAGGTTTTGACAGCTGTGAAAGAAGGCACAGCTTTGCCGTCATACGCCTTGGCCTTTACGGTTACATTTGAGTTGATTTCGAACGGCTGGGTGTACAACTTGGAGTTCTGAGTCGGCTCGGTTCCGTCCAAAGTGTAGTAAACCTTGGCATTGCCTTTGGCTTTGACAGTAACTTTCATCTTGTGGTTGAAGACCTCCGACGAGGCTGTAATTTCAGGCATTGGAAGGGTTTTAACCACATCAAAGACACCCTGTTTATAGAGTTCTTGTGGGCTCACTTCCTCGGCTTCGTAAGGACGCATTCTGAAACTGTATTCGTATACGTCGTTTTTGATAAGATACTTGTCGAGGGCATCAGGGCCGCAAGTGGCTGTTCCCAAAGGAGCCTGTTTGTAATCTACATTGACAGTCCAATATTCCGCAGGCTTTATCTGATTGATTCTTTTGGCCCTGGTAAGATCGGCGTCGGAATATCTGTAAATGCTGAAGTTGAGGTTCTGCTTGCCAGAGATAAACAGGCCTTTGCCCAGTCTGTTTGAGATGGCCACCCAACGCACGTCAGTACGGTTGCCGCTTTCCTGAGGTTCTTCGTGCATTTCAAAGAAGTCGGAGGCGTTGTTCTCGTACACTCCCACCCTGCCGGCCAAAGCTCTGTCAGGATAATTCTCGGTGTCTTTACCAAAATACATCACCTTATTATATTGTAGAGGCAGCAGCATCTGAGTGCCGATTTTAGGGAAGGTTGCCACCCTATCGGTTGGCTGCACGTTCATTGTCACCACCACATTACCTTCGCCGTCCACTTCGTAGATTTGTGACACTTTCAACACCAACTCGTTGCGGTTCATCATATCGAGAGTGACGCTAACCGCCACATGGCCTGCATCTATGCGTTTCACATCTATCATCTTGTTAGGGCCTACTGTAAGGTTGTTCAAGCCGGCAGCCTCCCATTTGCATTTACCGTTGCCATCCACCTCGTCGTTCAGAGTCGGTGCACGCCAGAAGTTAGGCCTAATGGCACCTGCCAGCAGCTCTTCCTCTCTGTAAATGAATGATGTCGGAATGCCTTCGTTCTTGTCGATGGTAAACGAGAAATTGTCGTTGCCAAGAACTATGGTATTCTCATTTTGAGTCAGATTCAGCTTGGCCACCTTTTCCAAAGGCTTGGCTTTCACCACAGGGGTTTCAAACTGGAACTGCTCGTAAGCCACTTCGTGTCCGCTTTTGAGCAAGCCATCGTCTTTCTTCAGCCTGAACGAGAAATTTATAAAGAATTCCTGGTTGGGTTTGTCAGTGAACAAAAGTGATTCAGGCATCATGACGAAAACCTTCTGAGTCTCGCCAGGCTTGCAGTCAAGAGTTATTCTGCCACGTTGCAGGATTTTTTCATTCGATAAAACTTTATAGATGCACTCGAAATCGCTCAGGTTGCGGAATTGGAAATGATTTTCCACATTAAATACTCCGTTCACCAAGTCGATAGGCTGAACCTTTATGTTCTGATAGGCTTTCTTCACCTCTGCCATATGATGATGCTCCTGACGGTCGCTGGTAATGAGTCCGTTCACACAGAAGCTGTCGTCGTTGCCGCAGTTTGGAATGTTACCCAAATCGCCGCCTGCAGCATACCACTGAGTGCTGGTATTGGGGTCATAACGTAAGATTGTCTGGTCGACGAAGTCCCAGATGCAGCCGCCCTGCAGCTGAGGGTATTTCTCGAAAACTTCCATATAATCCTGCAAACCGCCGCAGCTGTTACCCATGGCATGGCAGTATTCCACCAAAATAAACGGACGGTTGAGCGAGTCGAGATGCTCCTCGGCAAAGCGTGTCAGGTAGTCTACGCTGGCATACATCAGACCTATGTAATCCGTGTTATAGTCGTAGATGGCACGCTCACATATCACCGGACGGGTGTCACGCTGTTTCATCCAGTCGTAGCAGGCCTTGGTGCAGACTCCGTTGCCACATTCGTTGCCAACCGACCACACAATTATTGAAGGATGGTTTTTGTCGCGCTCCACCATGTTTTTGCATCTGTACAGGAACACATCTTTCCACTCGTCTTTCTTGGCAAGGCTGTTTTCGCCATAGCCCTGGGGATGTGACTCGTTATTGGCTTCGTCTATGACGTAAATGCCATATTTGTCGCAAAGCTCATACCAAAAAATATCGTCCGGATAGTGGCTGGTACGCACGGCATTGATATTGTTGGAAAGCATAATCTTGATGTCTTCCATCATGATTTTACGGTCTATGCACTGACCGGTCTCTCCGTGGTGCTCATGACGGTTCACGCCTTTTATCATCACTACCTGACCGTTCACCTTCAGCAGTCCGTCGCGTATCTCAACAGTGCGGAAGCCAATCTTGGCGCCTACGGTCTCGAGAACCTTGTCCTTTTCTTTTATTCTAATCTTCAAAGTATAAAGATTCGGTGTCTCGGCCGACCAAGGCAACACGTCCTTAATGACCTGCTGTTTTAGGTTAAGAGTGTATATCTTGCTCTTTTTGAATTTCTTAAGGTCTTTTTTACTAACCTCACGGCTGATGACTTTGTTTATCCTCTCGCCCGATTTGTCAAGGCCTGTCAAGATAATTTCGACTGTGCATTTGCTTGGCATTTTATCGAAATTGATGTCGACCGACATATCCAAAGTGCCGTTTTCGTAATTCTCATCCAAACCGGCTTTCACAAAGAAATCGGAAATGTTAAGCTTGGGCTTGGAGTAAAGCACCACATCACGGGTGATGCCGCTCATACGCCAGAAATCCTGAGCCTCGAGGTATGAGCCGTCACTGAAACGGTATGCCTCAACCGCCAGGAAGTTTTCAGAACCGGCTTTCACATATGGGGTCACATCGAATTCGGCCGGTGTCTTGGAGTCTTCAGAATAGCCGACAAATTTGCCGTTTATCCATAGATAGAATGCCGACTTGACGGCTCCGAAGTTGAGATAAATCTTACGTCCGTCCCAGTCTTTCGGTACATTAAAATCGTGACGGTAGCGGCCCACAGGGTTGTAATCCATAGGCGCATATGGAGGATTGGAAGTAAACTCGTTTCTGGCGTTCACATAAACCGGAGTGCCAAAACCGTTAAGCTCCCAGTTGCCTGGAACAGCTATGGAATCCCAATCATTAGTGTTAAAGTCTTTGGAATAGAACTGCCCTATCTCCTTTTCGGGAGACTCTATGAAAAAGAACTTCCAATATCCGTTCAGATTCATGTAGTAGCTGGAATTCATGTATTCCAGATTCTCCACTCCGTTTTCGTCAGAATATGGTATCACATTTGTGCGGGGAGGCATTTTGTTGAACTGATAAACCGACAAATCGTTCCACCATTGCCCAATGCGGGTTTTCTGCGCGTTAAGCGTAAGTGACAACAGCATAACGCTCAATAAAGTTGCAAATCTCGTCCTCATATTTCTAATAATTTTCTATCGTAATAATCTACAAAAATAGGAGATTTTTCAGTATGGGAAAAATATATTTTGAAGTTTCCTGAATTAATGTTATTTTTGCGAGTTAATCATTTTTTTAAAATATGAAAAGATTTTTTAAGATAGTCATTGCTGCAGTGATAGTTATGTTGTTTTTCGGTTCTTGCGAGAGACGTTGCGTGTGCACTTATCTGGAAGACGGCTCACAGGAAATCATCTACAGTGCCTATTCCAAGAAAGAATGCCAGGAATGGGATGACTATTACAACAATTCATTGAACATTAGTGTCGATTGCACATATAAAAGATATTGATTATGAAAGAAAAACTGTTTTTCTTCAGCATAAAACACCCTCTGTCGTACATACTGCTGCTGGCAATAGTCGTAAGGATACTGGCTGCAGTACTGACAAGCGGCTGGATTGCCGGATGGGATTATAATTTCAACAACTACAGAATACCCGGGCCTTGGTTCGATAATCCTTGGATAGTCTATATCTCAAGGCTGATACTTGGAGCCTTCTCCCTCTTAGTCATAACCTTGGCATACAGGATAACGAAAATCATAGCCGACAAGACTACGGCTTTGGAGATAGCCACATTCTGCGCTCTGCTTTGGGGCATGCCGTTTGTGAGTGTACATCCTTTCCCGGCTGCAGTTGCACTGCCGTTTTTGCTTTACGGCACCCTGCTGATAATGAAGCAGCACAACTTACTGGAAAACAATGAAATAGAAAAGTTTCACCGCACCACTTTCATAGTTGCGGGATTCTTCCTAGGGATGGGTTTCGCAGCGTATTATCAGAGCCTTATATATTATATAGGTATAGTGATTACCCTTCTGATATTGAAGAATTGGAAAGGTGCGTTGATGAGTTTGATAGGTTATGTATTGGCCGTGGGAATCACCCAAACAATAGTGGATTTGGTGGTTTATCACAGACCTTTGGTAGCCATGAGTGTCTTTTTGCATGATCTGGCAATAATCGACATAAACTACGAACTGACTGCCATGTTCATATGTGCGATGATGATACCGCCTATGTCTCTCATGCTCATTTTCGGATTTTTCAGAGTACTGCGCAAATACATCATATTGGTGTTGCCGGCTTTGCTCACTATTATCTATTCCATATTCACCAACAACAATCTGGATCTTTTGATAATGATAGCTCCGACCTACCTGATAGCAGGTTATGTGGGTTGGAAGGAATTCTATAAAAACTCAGCATTTTGGACCAATAACAAATGGTTACTGTGGACTTGTTACAGTGTTTTTGCCTTGATGAACATAGCCATGATTATTTACACCTTTGTTAAATTATAAAGATTATGACTAAGGACGAGGCTGGAAAACGCATAGCTGAACTGAGCGAAATAATTGACAATCACAATTATAAGTATTATGTTTTGGCGCAGCCGAGCATCAGCGACTACGATTTCGACATGCTGATGAACGAGCTGATTGCTTTGGAAAAGGAGTTCCCTGAATTGGCTCTGCCAAGCTCGCCGACGCAACGCGTCGGCGGCGACCTCACCAAGGAGTTTCCTACCGTCAAGCATCGCTACCCTATGCTTTCTTTAGCCAATTCGTACAATCGCGACGAAATCATCGACTTCATAAAACGCATAGAAAAGACCATTTCAGAGCCTGTGGAGTTCGTGTGCGAGTTAAAGTTTGACGGTGTATCAATAAGCCTGACCTACGAGCACGGCCTGTTGATACGCGCCGTCACCCGCGGTGACGGCGCTCAAGGCGACGAGGTCACCACCAACATCAAGACCATACATAGTATCCCCCTGAAGCTTCATGGCGACTATCCCGACTTTTTGGAGATGAGAGGCGAAGTGATAATGCCTCACGACAGTTTCGAAAAAGTCAACGCCGAGCGTGACGAACTCGGTTTGGCCACGTTTGCCAATCCGCGCAACGCAGCCGCCGGCACCATAAAACTACAAGATTCACGGGAAGCGGCAAGCCGGCGGCTTGACAATTTCTGTTATTACATGATGATGGACGACCTGCCGTTCACCACTCATTACCAGAGCCTCATGGCGGCCAAGGAATGGGGATTCAACATCTCCTCTCACATGAAGGTCTGCCACAACATAGATGAGATAGAGAGTTTCATCAACTACTGGGACGTACAGCGCAAATTCTTGCCTTTCGACATAGACGGTATAGTCATTAAGGTTAACAGCTTCGCCCAGCGGGAGGAGCTTGGTCTGACAGCGAAATCGCCCCGCTGGGCGATAGCCTACAAGTTCAAAGCCGAACAGGTAGCGACCAAGTTGGTTAGCGTCGACTTCCAGGTGGGACGCCACGGAACAATCACTCCGGTGGCCAATCTGGAGCCCGTTCAGTTGGCCGGCACCACTGTCAAGCGAGCCACTCTGAACAACGCCGACTTCATACGTCAGCTCGACCTCCACTGCGACGACACCGTCAAGGTTGAAAAAGGTGGCGAAATCATTCCTAAAATAGTAGGCATAGACCTCGAGAAACGCAAAGCCGGCAGCAAACCGGTAGAGTTCATAACACACTGCCCTGAATGCGGCGCCCAGCTTGTGCAAAAGGAAGGCGAAGCAGCCTGGTACTGCCCCAACAGCATGGGATGTCCTCCTCAAATCAAGGGTCGCATCGAGCATTTCATCAGCCGTAAGGCCATGAACATCGAAAGTCTGGGCGAAGGCAAGGTGGAGATGATATTCGACAACCATCTCATCAACAACTACGCAGACCTTTACGACCTCACTTACGACAAGCTCTACGGACTCGAAAAAGTCGAGACCTACGTTGACGAAACCAGTCTTTTCCAGGAGACCATTACACGCAAGGTTTCTTTCAAGGAAAAAACCGTCAACAACATACTCAACTCCTTAATAAAGTCGCGCGAAGTGCCGTTTGCCAGAGTGCTTTACGCCTTAGGTATCAAAGAGGTGGGCGAAACCACCGCCAAAGTCATTGCCAACAAGATGGGCAGCATCGACAACCTCATCAATGCATCTCTGGAAGAGTTGCAGGAAATCAACACCGTCGGTGAGACCATAGCACTCAGCATCAGGAATTTCTTTGACGACGAGCGCAACATCAGCATTATCAACCGTCTCAAAAACGCAGGTCTGCAGTTTTCGCAAGAGAAGAAAGTTGCAACTGAAAATCAGTTGCTCGCAGGCAAGACCATAGTCGTGAGCGGAGTGTTCGCCAACTTCTCACGTGACGGCATAAAGCAGAAAATCGAAGATTTGGGTGGCAAAAACTCAAGTTCCATCTCGTCCAAGACCGACTTCGTGGTGGCTGGAGAGAAAATGGGGCCTGAAAAGCGCAAAAAGGCCGAAGAACTCGGCATCAGAATTATGAATGAAGAAGAATTTCTAGACATGATAAATCACTAAACTTAATACTATGCTACGAAAACTACGAATCCTGTTAGCAACTGTCAGTTTCATACTGATAACCTTGCTATTCCTTGATTTCTCCGGAGCGCTCCACTCCTATTTCGGCTGGATGGCAAAGCTTCAGTTTATACCGGCACTGCTTGCCTCAAGCTTTGTGACTCTAATCGCAATAGTAGTAATCACTGTGCTTTTCGGACGAATCTACTGTTCTGTAATATGCCCGCTTGGCATCTATCAGGACGGCATCTCGCACCTTGCCGAAAAACGGAAAAAGAACCGTTACAGTTTCAAGAAAAGCAAGAGATACCGTTATTACATAGGCTTGATTTTCTTTTTGCTGATTGCCTTCGGATTCACCGGATACGCCATTTTCATTGAGCCGTACAGCATATTCGGACGTTTCGCATCCAACATCTTCAGTCCTGTTTACCGATTGATAAACAATATGTTGGCATATTTCGCCGAACGTTGGAACAGCTACGCGTTCTATCATGTCGACGTCTATGTCAAGAGTCTGCCGATGTTCATAGTTGCAATAGCTTATTTATTGATAATAACCGTCTTAGCTTTAACAAACGGACGTTGGTATTGCAACAGCATCTGTCCGGTTGGAGCCGTCTTGGGTTGCCTGTCGAAATTCTCCTTATTCAAGCCTCATTTCGACGAGGAAAAATGTGTCAGCTGCGGTCTGTGCGAGAAAAACTGCCGTTGTTCGGCCATAGACTCCAAGAAACACGAGATAGATTACTCTAAATGTGTAAGCTGCTTCAACTGCGTGAGCAAATGCAACAAAGGCGCGATGAAATATGGCTATTACAAATATTTCAAAGTCACTGAAGAGCCAAAAGTTATAGGCGACGAAGGCAAGACCAGTCGCAAAACCTTCATAGCAACAGTTGCAACCATAGCCACTGCCTCGGCTCTGCATGCTCAAGAAAAAGTAGTTGACGGAGGCTTGGCAACCATACTTGAGAAGAAGGCTCCAAAGCGCATTACTCCTCTCAAACCCGCAGGATCCGAAAGCCTTGAGAACTTCAGCTCCAAATGTACAGGATGTCAGTTGTGCGTACAAAACTGCCCGAATGATGTACTGCGGGCCTCATCAAAGCTGGATACTTTCATGCAGCCCGAGATGTCGTACGAGCGTGGCTATTGCCGGCCCGAATGCACGGCTTGCTCGGAGGTATGTCCGGCCGGCGCCATCCACAAGATTACTCGAGAACAAAAATCCTCCATAAAGATAGGTCATGCAGTGTGGATCGACCGCAATTGCATACCGCTTCGTGACGGCGTGGAGTGCGGCAACTGCGCTCACCACTGCCCCACCGGTGCCATCACTATGATGCCTTATGATCCCGATGACGCGGCATCACACAAGATTCCGCTTGTCAACACCGAACGCTGCATAGGCTGCGGCGCCTGCGAACACGTCTGTCCGGCAAGGCCGTTCAGTGCAATTTATGTAGAAGGTAACTTAATTCACATGGAGGTGTAAAATGAAAGAAAACAATATATCACGCAAGGATTTCCTGAAGGTGGTCGGTGCCACCGCAGCAGTTTCAGCCGTCGCATTATCAGGCTGCAAATCTGACAATATCGAAAAAGAAACAACCTATTCCGTGGGCGATATTCCCAAGGACAAGATGACCTACCGCACAAACCATAACAGCGGCGACAAGGTTTCCATATTAGGCTACGGCATGATGCGTCTACCCTTCAAAGATAATGTGATTGACCAGGAGATGGTCAATAAGTTGGTGGACTATGCCATGGACCACGGTGTCAATTACTACGACACCTCACCGGTTTACTGCCGCGGAGGTTCTGAGGTGGCCACAGGCATTGCGCTTAGCCGTTACCCCAGGGAGAAATACTACCTAGCCACCAAGCTGTCTAACTTCGCTCCCCAGTTTTGGAGCCGCGAAGCCTCCATCAAGATGTACCACGACTCTTTCGAGAAGTTGCAAACCAACTATTTCGACTACTATCTGCTTCATTCCGTGGGCAACAGCAGCAAGGGGCTTGACGGATGGCAGACCTTCCAGAAACGCTACATCGACAACGGCATGATCGACTTCGTTCAGGAAGAACGCCGTGCCGGACGCATCCGCAACCTGGGTTTCTCCTTCCACGGTGATCCACGCACCATTGAATGGCTTTTGGATAACCACGACAAATACCATTGGGACTTCGTGCAAATCGAGATGAACTATATCGACTGGGAGCACGCTCACGATGTGGACGAGGACAATGTCAACGCCGACTATCTCTACAAACGCCTTACCGACTTGAACATTCCTGTAGTCATCATGGAGCCTTTGCTCGGCGGACGACTGTCCAACCTGCCTGATGTGCTTGCCACCACGTTGAAACAACGCGCGCCTCAAAACAGCGTGGCTTCGTGGGCTTTCCGTTTTGTTGGCACCTACCCCAACGTGCTCACAGTGCTTAGCGGCATGACTTTTATGGAACATCTGCAGGACAACCTGCGCACCTACAGTCCGCTACAGCCTTGCACTCCAGAGGAAATCCAGCTGCTGATGCAGGTTGCCGACATGTATCTGAAATATCCTATAATCCCATGCACCACCTGTCAGTACTGCATGCCATGTCCTTACGGCATCGACATCCCTACCAACTTCAGCTTCTATAACAAATGCGTCAACGAAGGCAGCATAGTGGAAGACACTCAGTCGAAGGATTACCGCAAGGCACGCCGTCGTTTCCTCATTGAATATAACCGCACCTTGGAGGCCGACCGTCAGGTGGAGCACTGCATAGGCTGCAATCAGTGTGTCTCTCACTGTCCGCAGCGCATCAACATACCTCAACAGTTAACCAGAATCAACGACATTGTCGAAAGATTATTACAACAGATATAATTTTTAAAAATTATAATAATTCAGTCAGTTTTAAGTTATTGTAAACGAATTAACTAATAAAAATACATCAAATGAAAAAACTATCTTTATTACTCTTTGCTACAGCTCTGATAATGAGTTCATGCAACAATCACAATCAGTTTAAAGTCACTCTCAACTTAACAGATGCCGACAATCAGACAGCTTACCTCTTCAAGGCTGTTGATAATGAGGAGATCCTCATTGACTCAGCTGTCATCAACAACAACAAAGCTGTGATGAATGTCGATTTCGACGATCCTCAGACTCTTTATTACATCAAATTTGAAAAAAACGAACGTTGCAACCGATTCCCTTTCTTCACTGAAAACACAAGCACCACCATCAATGGAAACAGCGTTGAAGACATGCAGTTATGGAGAGTGGATGGCTGTCCTGCAATGGACATCCTGAACACCTACTCTGACGGTATGATTTCGTTTGGTGAAAGAATAGAAGCTCTGCTAATAGAAAGCAATGAATATGCTTTGGCTGAGGATGAGGAAAATGCTAAGGAAGCATTCCACAAAGCCGAAGCCGTTATGGAAGAATACCACGCCTATGAGCTCGAATACATCTCAAATCTTCCCGACACATACGTTGCCCACTATATTCTTTACCTAGGCAAAGATGATTTTGAATATGACGAGGTGAAAAAAATTGCCGAAGGTTTCAAGACAGAATCCGTTTTCAACAAAAGCATACAGGAATACCTCGAAACTTACGGACGCATACAGCCAGGTGCTCCGGCCATGGACTTCACACTGCAGACAGCTGACGGCAAAGATGTAAACCTCATGCAGACCATCAAAGCCAACAAATACACTCTGGTCGACTTCTGGGCATCATGGTGCATGCCATGCCGTGAGGAGAATCCATTTGTGAAAATGGCTTATCAGAAATTCCACAACAAAGGTTTGGCTATCATAGGTGTAAGCGTCGACCGCAACGAAGCTTCATGGCTTCAGGCTGTCAAGGACGACGATCTCCCGTGGACCCATGTGCGCGACATCAACGGTTCAGCCGCCAATGAGTACCTTGTGAAATACATTCCAAGCAACTTCCTGTTCAATCAGGATGGCGTTATAGTCGCCACAAACCTTCGCGGTGAAGAACTCGAAGCTAAATTAGCTGAATTGTTAAAATAGTTCCATAAACATGAAAAATATCATCATTCTGTCGCTGGCGTTGCTGATGTTTAGCTGCTGTGACAAAACCCAAGAAAACTGCAAGACAATGAATAACAACACTATGGAAGATTTGCTCACGCGCCGCAGCGTGCGCAGCTACACCGACGAGGTGCCTCCTATGGAGGTCATCGAAGAAATCTGCAAGGCCGGCACCTACGCCCCTACAGGAATGAACAAACAGGCCCCTATCATCATCGCGGTGACAAACCGTGAGGTACGCGACAAGCTGAGCAAGCTAAACGCAGAAGTGTTCGGCAAGGACAACGACATGGACCCGTTCTACGGAGCTCCGGTGGTCTTGGTCGTTTTGGCCGACACCACAGCCGCATTCACTTGGAAAGAAGACGGTTCGCTCGTGATGGGCAACCTCTTGAACGCAGCCCACGCCAAAGGTCTCGGCTCATGCTGGATCCACCGCGCCAAAGAAGTGTTTGAGACTCCGGAAGGCAAAGCCATTTTGCGTGACCTCGGCATCGACGACACTAAATACGTCGGCATAGGCAACTGCATTTTGGGCTACGTGAAAGGCGACTATCCGACGGCAAGACCGAGGAAAGACAATTATGTTTATTGGATAAAGTAGAGACAGGTTAGTTTTTGTTTTTAAGACAGGATTAACAAGATTAACAGGATTTTTTTATGCAAAAATCCTGTTAATCTTGTAAAAAAAATAGTATTATGAAAAAATATATCACAATTGTCTTTGTCTTATTATGTTGCACAATAAATCTGTCAGCACAAAACATCTGGAAAGACATCAGTATTGAAGACAATGATTTTCTGGGCGTTGGCACTGACGGTTGCATATATGTATATTCGTCATACGGTATTGTATATCGGTCACAAGATGAAGGAGCCACATGGGAAAGCGTTTTCGACCAAAACAATGGCAATTTCTTCACATACAATTTTACAATCAACAAAGACAATCGGGTTTTTATATTCGAGAATGGTAGCCAAACAGTGTTATACTCCGATGACGACGGCGACATCTGGCAGCAGACCACGCCAATACCTATAAATACTATTTGGGTTTTAGGTTTGTATTCTCCATCCAATGATATTTTATTAGGTTGGACATATACTGAAATTTTCTGGACTACTGACAGTGGTGCCACTTGGGACTTTGCGACACTCAGTTTCATTAACGAGGAAACAGCTCATATAAATTGCGTGATTGTGAATGATGAAGGCGATATTTATGCCAGTGTTTATGATACTGATTATAACAACAGGGGCATCTACCATTCCACACTTTCAGATATGCAGAATTGGACGTTATCTGCTTTCATGAGTTGGGATATAACTTATATGACATTCGACCCCGAAGGCAATGTCGTCGCCAATTACAATGGGAATACAACAACCGACAATTTGCATGTGCCTGGTTATTATCTTATCAAAAACAGAGAAATAGCTGTTTCAGATAATGGAATCATATATAAACTGAAATATGAGCCAGACGGCCAGGTAAGACTCAATTATTCCATTAATCACAGCATGAGTTTCTTTGACATCGGTGAGACCATGCCCGTCACCCACATCCCATATCCCGGTTCCGATGATGCTAACCTTTTCAAAGGCAACGACAACCATCTATATTATTGTGGTGGCGGTGTTTTTTATAAAAGCATCAAAAACGCTGACCATATTCCTTGGATAAACGGAGTTCTGGCTCATGTCACTGCTCCTTATTTCACAAACAACGCCAATGACAGCCGAGTAGCAATAGTATCTGATGATGAAACCTATTACATCACCGTGGATGGATATTGGGCCAATCCCAATAGCGACTCACTCATTGTATGTTATGACACTATACCTGTCGGCACAAACATACACTTAACAGGAATGATTAACGAAAGGCTGGATGATAATGGTGACACATTCAAGGTCGTTGATATCCAATGCCTTGAAGGCTCTTATTATAATGCCACCATAACTTTCATTGAACCTTGGGGAGTGCCTGTAGCCTATCCCGGACCGGAAACAGTTGATGCAGCAATGATTCAATACAGACAGCCACCATACGAGCTGTATTATCTTTCGATAAACGGAGAATTGCAAACTGAATACCCAATTGTTTTTAACGGCGTGGAAATCAATGGCTTTTGCAGGTTTATCGGTCACGGAACCACTTGGTACGATTATTATGGCGAGCCTTTCAATGTTTTCGAGTTGCACGATGTAGTGCCATATTATCAGGGCGATTTCAATGATGACGGAATCCTCACTACCGAAAATCCTTTGAATTCTCTTGCGTTACAAAACGCCTCTGGTATTATTTACCTAACTCACAATAACAAGATGTTCCAAAATTACATTGACAACAACCTTTATGAAGAAGGAATAAATGTTCATGTCAAAGGATGGAATGCATATCGTTATGACGAATATGGCAATATGTATCAGACAGTTGATTTTGTTTCGATGCAAACGGATGAGGAAATAACACTTCAAGGATACGTAGGCAGTGCTGCCATGCCTCACACAGGATATATTCCAATTCCAGGTATGTCGCCAGCATTTGTATATCTTGACAAATCCTATTATATTGATAATCAGATAGAACAAACAATAAACGGTATTGAACACATCATTGTCGGAAACGACACCATACATGAAGGAGACCACATAGAAGCCACTTTTACATCCAGGGTATTGATCGACACTGATTTAAATCTCTACTATAGGATTATGATCAATGAGGCAAATATCATAATGAATTCTATATATGATACGGAAACAAAAGAATTTTCGGTTTTTCCGAATCCTGCCGATGATTATATCATGATTAGTGTTGACCAGCCGAAAGATTTCACAATATCGGATATTTTCGGTAAAATAGTCCTAACAGGTACAATATCGTCTGATAATCAACAGATTGACATCTCAGAGTTATCTTGTGGAATGTATTTTATAAAAATAGATGATATTTTAGTAAAACTAATAATAAACAGATAACAACATGAAAAGACTTATCTCATTAACACTCATTGCATTAGCAGTTGTTTGTATAGTATTTTCCTGTAAAAAAGAAAAACAGGGCACGACAGACCCTATCGACACCAGCAAAATCACTTTCGGCAACACCGAGGGTATGGATGTGGTGAGGTTAGATTCCATTTATTTGACAAATCACCCCTATGCAGGGTATTATTATACTGAAAACATTGATTTTGACGGAGATGGCTTGGGTGATAATATAATAAAATTTGAGATAATCGCTGGTGCTTGGGTTGGCAGTGGCAGTCAAAACGTCGCAATTCTTGGTGAATTTTTTGAAAAAGAGACTTTTATCCATAATGACACATCTTATCATTCCCACGATGGGATTGTTGAGGCTATATGTTCAGAAATTTATTCCAATTGTGGGCAAATTGCCACCTACGACTCTGTACAGACCAGTCAAGTTTTGAAAGTCACGGCTAATGATGAAGGCGCTCAGATGAGTGTCAATGATAATTTCGAATATGCCTCGATTTTCTACAATGACGCTGAGATATTTTGTGGTGATTATTTTATTGAAAATTATTATTATTCCAACGACACTGTTTACCAATACACTTTCAGGTATATCAACCATTGCAGCGCTTTTGCTACCGGGAAGCCTGAATATATAGGATTTAAAGTCACCGAAAACGACCGCACCCGTTTGGGATGGGTGAAAGTCGAGCTCATTCCGTCGGATTTGCCGGATGATTATTACTTTAAGATTATTGAAGCGGCAATACAGAAATGATAAATTACGGCGCTGCCTTAAAGGCTTTAAGGCCATTAATGGCTTTAAGGCCCTTAAGGCAGCGCCGTAATAATTTACTTTTTTTACAATTTAATGTGTCTTATCCGGCCACTCTGGGATTGCCGGCGCCTCCGGCCAATCCTTCATCTGTTCCAAAATCACCTCGATAGCTTTATCAAGCTGGGCATCAACGCCATTGAACTCATCGTATGGGTTGTTGTCGATGACGATGTCTGGGTCGACACCGTGTCCTTCGATGATCCAGTTGCCGTTTTGGTCGAACGGAGCGAACTCAGGACGGTTCAAGGTGCCGCCGTCGATGAACGGCAAGCTGCCACGGATGCCCACAACGCCACCCCATGAACGTGTACCGATGGTGGTACCGAGTTTGTAATGCTTGAACTGCCATGGGAACAAGTCGCCGTCGGATGCTGAGTATTTGTTGAACAACAACACCTTTGGTCCGTTTATCATCTGGTTAGGCTTGATTTCAGCTGCGTTGCCGTTACGTGTCACTGTCCACATTGATGCCTCACGGCGCAGACGCTCGATAATCATCGGTGAGACGTTACCGCCGCCATTGCCACGGTCGTCGATAATCAAAGCCTTCTTGGTGAGCTGCGGATAGAAGTATTTCACAAACTCGTTCAAACCCTCGACACCCATGTCAGGGATGTGGATGTAACCCACCTGGCCGTTGGTAGCCTTGCTGACTTTCTCGATGTTGTTTTGCACCATATTGTAGTAATAAAGCGAGTTTTCGCTTTCAATCGGTGTCACCACCACGTCACGGGCGCCGCTTTCCGATGCCTTGCTGTTCAGACTTAACACCACAGCCTTGCCAGCCTTGTCAATCAAAGCCTCGTAGATATTGACCATGTCTTTCGTTGAGACGCCGTCTATAGCCACGATGAAGTCGCCTTCCTTAGCGTTTACACCTATTTCAGTCAATGGAGAGATAGTTGCATCGTTCCAGCTCTCCCCTTTCAAAATCTTGTTGATCTTGTAATATCCGCTGCCGTCGCGCTCAAGTTCTGCGCCAAGCAGACCGAGTTTGAGACGTGGTGTCTCAACGCGGTCGCCGCCACCTGTGTAAGCATGACCGATGTTCAATTCGCCAATCATCTCACCGATGAGGTAGTTGACATCGTTACGGTCACCGCAATATGGGATCAAAACAGCATATTTGTCATGGATTGCCGGCCAGTCGTTGCCGTGCATGTTAGGCGCATAGAAGAAGTCGCGCATCTGACGCCATGCCTCGGTGTAAATCTGAGCCCATTCCTCATGCAGGTTGACCCATTTCTTCATGTTTGAAAGGTCGATAGGCTCGTCAATGCCTTTCACCTCACGTTTTGGAGCGTTGATCACCGCTATGTTCCAACGTTTTCTGACAACCATCTTCTTTCCGTCAGGAGTCAGATAATAATCGTTGAAGTCACCGATTTTTGTAGCTTCTTTTTCCTCCAAATCGTAGTAATACAAGCCGCCGCCGCGGTTGCCCCAAGACATGTAATAAAGTCCGTTTTCAACCGCATTGAGGTCGTAATAATAAGCTGTATTGAGGTCCGGTAACGGAATGATACGGCTCATGATGCCTTCAAAATCAATCTTTATCGACAGGGCGTCTTCTTTCTTGGAATCCTTTTTCTTGTCTTTGCCCTTGTCTGACTTGCCTGACTTCTCCTCTTTTGCCTCGCCTTTGTCGACAGTAACTTCGTCATTCTTTGTGAGGAAAGGCGAAGGGGTGTCTTTCTGCAAGGTTATCATGTAGATGCGGCTCATCTCACGATAGGCATAGTTCCATTCCACGCTGCTGTAGGTCGGGTTGAAATCGCGTTCTGAGGTGAAATACAGATACTTCCCGTTCTTGTCGAATGTAGGATTCGATGAGTTGAACCAGGTGTCGGTGACAGGCTCAGCCTTCTGAGTATCAACGTTATAGATAAAAATTCTGCTAAACTCCGACATGTTATTGTCAGAATATGCAATCCATTTGCTGTCTGGCGACCATGAGAAATCTCTCATCTCGCCATCCTGGCTCTTCGCGACCTCAGTTACCTTCTTCGAGGCGACATCAATCATCATGAGGCGGTTCATCTTGTCGTACCAGGTGATTTTCTTGCTGTCAGGCGACCATGAAGGCTGGTATTTGTAAGTCTCAGAAACTTTTTGAGGATCAGTGAGTTGTATAGCCTCTTCCTTACCGTCTTGTTTCTGAATGTAAAGCTCGTCGTTGCCGGTTCTATCAGAGATGTAAGCGATATATTCGCCATCAGGTGACCAAGCGACGTTACGATCGTGAACGCCGTCAGACTTGGTCAAATTCCTTGTAATTCCTGACTCTACAGGCAATGTCCAGACATCACCGCGAGCGCTTAAAACGATACGTTTTCCGTCAGGTGACACATCGCCTGATGTGATGTATTTCGATGCATCAACGTATTTTGTGCGTGACGACTTGTTATCGCCGATGATTTGCGCCGGAATCGGATGAATCGAGTTGTCTTTCAGGCTCAGACGGAACAGCTCGCCGCCGTTTTCATAAACGATGTCGTTGTCGCCCAGCGAAGGATATTTCACATCGTAATAAGTGTAGTTTGTAACCTTCGTAATCGCCTTTGTTTTCAGGTCATAGCAGAAAATATTCATCGTTCTGTCGCGGTCTGAGCAGAAATAAATCTTATCGCCTGCCCACATCGGGAAGATATCTTGAGCCACATTGTTGGTGATGTTTGTCAACTCTTTTGTGTTGAAATCGAAGATCCAGACATCGTCGGCCATACCGCCGCGATAGTATTTCCAGGTACGGAACTCACGCATCACGCGGTTGAACGCGATCTTGGTGCCGTCAGGCGAATAGCTTATCCAGCCGCCTTCCTCGAATGGAAGCTGTTCACCGAGTCCGCCGTTGATGTTAGCCACAAAAAGATGTCCGATAAAGTCGTCCCAAGTAATTCTGCGTGAACGATATACGATATTCTCGTTATCTTTCCATGTCATCACGATGTTGTTAGGTCCCATACGGTCCGAGAGGTCGTCACGGTCGAGGGTGGCTGTGTAGGTAACACGTTGAGGCTCACCGCCTTCGGCAGGCATCACATAAACTTCTGTGTTACCATCGTATTGTCCGGTGAATGCGATGTTTTTCCCGTCAGGTGAGAATCTTGCAAAGATCTCGAACCCCTCAGGGTCGTTAGTCAATTGGCGAGCCAGTCCGCCCTTGATGTCGACGGTGTAAAGGTCACCTGCATAGCTGAAGACTACCTGGTTTCCGTGAATTGCCGGAAAACGCAGCATCTTAGCATCGTTCTGTGCCTGCAGCGACAATGTGCCGAATGCAAGCAACAAGCTGAAAATAAACAATTTACATTTCATAGCAATAATTTAAATCGTTAATATTAGATTAAAACAATTTATCCATTCTAACTTCATCAACTATAATCTCATCTCCTAAGTAAACGAGATAAGCCTTGATTTGCTGCATGCCATTCATCTGAATTAATGCCGACATGTAATTTTGCAACTGCCCATGATACTGCTCGTCGGGTCTACCTGTCTTATAATCAATCAATATGGTGCCGTTTTTTGTCTCCACATACCTGTCAGGACGTATGATATTTCCGTCGTATGTGCGTATATCCATCTCGTTTTTCACCATTGCATCTTCGGAAAAAGCCTCTTTCAGCTCCGGTATCTCTGTAACCTTTCTAAAGATAGACAAAAGTCTATCAGCCTGCTTCTGGTCAAGGGTACCGTCATTGACGTATGGTCGCAAAGCTCTCTCGGCATCGGCTATGGTGAGTATCTTGGAGAGTATTTCATGCACCAGCAGACCCCATTCATCAGGACGGAAACTGTCTTTCTCGGCCCACATCATGGTCGGATCGGGATCAAGTTGCAGCTTTTCGTACCAGTTAAGAGTGTTAGGCGCTTTATTTCCTTCAGGCAATTCCAATATTATAACCTTATCGGATTTGGAGGATTTCTTATTGATTTCCAATACTGTAGAAGCAAAATCACCATAATTGTAGGCAGTCATTTCCTCTCCTTCCACAACCTCAATTTCCTCATTTTTCAAGAAATAATCCTTGAAAGCGTCTATATGGTTTCCACTCTTATCATGTTGAATATCAAGACTATCTTCAAAGAAATCGGTAAACAGATTATAACCCTCGTTTTTTGGTTTATAATCGTTGGTATAGACGAAAAGCATGTTCTTGGCACGGGTCATCGCCACATACATCAAATCGAGTATGTCGAGCATGGTCTTTTGGTTTTCCTTCTCAACCAGATGTTCAAAAGCGGTGCCTACAAGCTTTTCTTTGCTAAGTTTCAGCAGGAAGGCATCCAGATGTGGAATAGACTTAGTCTCGTCATAATCAGCACATTGCAGCCACATCTCGCTTTGAGTAAAACCATGAGCCGACTGCAGCATAGTATTTGCATAAGGATACAGAACCACCTTAAACTCCAGGCCTTTTGCCTTGTGTATGGTCATAATCTGAACACTGTCAAGCTCGCCCGACAACTGCACTGCCAGTTTGTTTTTCTTTTTGTCCCAAAACTCAAGAAAATCAGCTATTCCCGAACTGTGATGACCTTGCCAGTCGAACACCATGTTCATGAAATACTGCAGAAACACATCTTCGGCGATATTGAAGCCGTACGACTTGCAAATCTGCATGCAAAGGTCGTATATTCCACCTGTTTGTTCAGCGGATATGACTTCCGGCACAGCTTCACAACGGCATTTAGCGGCAAAAAACTCCACTGCCTTTTTGGTCACCGGATTGCTGTCGTCCACCATCCGCATCAGGCTGTGTACAACCAACTGCACCTTGTCGGAAGTCTGCAACAGCAGCGACTCGGCCGACACGACTCCTATACCGTTCTCCACCAGGTAATTGGCTATGTCAGTACCGTCAGAATTGGAACGGACAAGTATTGTAATATCTTTATAACCAATATTTTGATTATGCAAATCTATAATTTGCTTTAATATTAATTTTTTAACCTTCTCCCTGTATTCAGCCTGCTTCATCTCGCCATGCAGCACCTCTACCGAGACAAAACCCTCCCCGTTTTTGGGGTTGTAAATCTGTTCCACGTCGTTGTAGACACCTTTGATCGGCAAAGAGTTTTCAGCATAACGGAAGAAGGTGTTGTTGAACTTTATGACACTCTTGGACGAACGGAAATTGGTGTCAAGAGTCATCTTGCGGGCCGAAGCCACAAACTGAGCCTCACAGCGTTCTCCGAAAGCATTATCCGGACGCTTGTATATATTTGGCAAATTGATTATCTGCTCAACTTCACCGCTGCGGAAGCGGTAAATCGACTGCTTGGCGTCGCCCACAAGCAGGTTCATATTTCCGGACGACAGGCTGTTTTCAACCAAAGGTAGGAAATTCTGCCACTGCAGCACCGAAGTGTCCTGAAACTCATCTATGAAATAATGTTTGTAGCGTTCACCTATCCTCTCGTAGATAAAAGGCACAGAACAGTCGTCCAAAATATCGGAAATCCTCTTGTTGAACTCCGAAATATGCACCTGTGACGACTCGGCAATATACTCCTTTATAAGTTCGAAAATATGGTTTCGCAAAACGTAAAGATACAGGTCTTTTTCTATGGTATCATATATCAACTTCTTGGAATACAACGACTTGTATTCTCTCACCGCATCATTGTACACATCCAGAATCGCATCGTCTGAAATCCTGCTCTTTGGGTCTTTCCAAGGCTTGTCGCCGTTTAATATACTTTCGGTAGTGGCTGTAGTCACACAGCTTTTGCCCTCGGCCATCTTCTTTTTGACGGTTGGCAAGCCCCTGCTGGCTTTCCCGCTGTAATCCTGATCGGTTATGCCGCACCTCTTCTCCTCTTCTTCTATTCCATTGATTATCAACAATATAGTTTTATCAAGATTTTCCTTTTCGGCATGCACATAATCCCTGATTTCCTTGTATTTCTTCTCGTCTATATCACTGAAATTCTTATAGTTACCCTTACGATAGGCATCTTCCGACAGAAGCTTGACTATAAACCCGCCCAACAGCTTCTTCACATCCCAATTGCTTTCTTCCGAAAGGTTATATTCCACAAAATTCGACAATATGGTAGTGATAAACTGATTCTTGCCGATTTCATCCGAAATCCTGCGTATTATCTCATCAACCAGATCGTCGTCATCCAAAATCACGCTGTATTGTCCGGGCAATTCAAGTTCTCTGGCAAAGCTACGTGAAAGCCGCTGCACAAAACTGTCGATGGTGCACACCGCCACATCGCTGTAATTATGCAGCATATTGGTATACAGACGCTTAGCCCTATCAATTAGAGCACTTTCAGAAATGTTGACAGCTGAAATCAGATACTCCCGCATCTGCACTATGTCGCTCTCGGTGGAGCCCTCGATAAAACCAAGCAGGAAACGCAATATCTTGGCTTTCATCTCTCCAGCAGCCTTGTTGGTGAAAGTCACAGCCAATATCTCGCGGAAAGCGTCAGCATTGTCCCCCAAACACAGCGTAAGGTACTCCCTCACTATGGTGAAGGTTTTACCCGAGCCGGCAGAGGCCCTGTAAATTTTGAACGGTTTACCAGCCTCACTCATCGCTTATTCTTGTTTTTCCTGTGGATATTGAAGATTTCCCTCACATTGTCAAAACTTTGCGAATATGAGATACCCACTCCCTGCGTGAAGTCGGAATAGCTTTCAAACGAGTAGATGTAGTAGTTATTCTTGATGTTGGTGTGATTGTACGCTTTCAGACTCAATCGCTTGGTCAGCTTGAACGTGATATCCACATCTCCCACTATGTTGTTGGCCTTATTGGTGGTATTTTTGTCGCCACGTATCACTCCGAAGTTGCCTTCAATGACCAGACGGTCGTCGAAAAGCTGAGTCGACAGAGCCACTTCCAGCTCTTCATTTGTCAAACGGTCATTAGGAGTGTAATTGATACCCACATCAAAGTCTTTGGATATCTGTGACAGCCAGTTGCTCAACTGGCTGGTTATGACGCCATAGCCTGCCGTAGTGCCCAATCTGGCCACATTCGATTCTGCAGCATACGAGAACGAACCCAACATCAGCAGAGAGAACACCTGCTGGGCCATCACGCCCTGGTTGGTGGTGTCTATGATAGAATACACAAGGCTTCGTGTATCGTCTTTCACATTAGGCAACTCTATTCCGAAAGTGATGGTCGGGTTCATCAGCTTGTCGGTAAGACGGATAATGCAGTCCACGTTGATATTGTCGGTCAAGGCCGTGGTATCCACAGCCGAGGTTCCCAGTGATGTCAGAGACGATTTGGTACGGTAAACACCCACCAGATTGATGTCGGCATCGGTTGGATCGCCTGTCCAGCGTATGGTTCCTCCGTTGCGCAGAGAGAAGGTACGCTTCACCATCTCAAGAGAGAAGACAAAGGTTCCGCTACTCATCAGATAGTCACCGCGCATTGTAAAGTCGTCGTTTGTAACACCCAGGTTGAGATTACCCGTGCCTCGGGCGGAAATGTTACCCATATTCATAGGCAGGAAGATATTGACTTCTGCATCTGGCGTAACTTGGGCATCAATGTTGATAGTATATTTGTCTTCCTCCTTGGCCACCTCAGGTATAAACTTCTCTATTACAGTATCCGACTCTTCATTATGCTTCACGAAAACAATGAAATTGTCGTTCACCGAACTTGCACTGGAAATCGGCACATCTATCTCAGTTCCCTTCTTGGTGAGCACGTCAATGTCCATGGTAATGTCGTCGACAGGGCCTTTGATACTGACCACGCCGTCAGCTATGGCCGTTCCGTAGAATCCGCTGGCATTTTCCATAGGAATGTTCAGCGCCAGGAAGTCCTTACATCTGATCTTGATGTCGAAATTGAAGTCGCTCAGGTGATGATGGTCAATGACGCCGTTCAGAGTGGCATAATGCCCCGTAGTGTCTCGCACAATAATGTCGTTGAACACTATCCTGTCTTTCTTCATGGTGATGGTATCACTGAAAGTGAAGTAGGTGTTCATGTAATTGACCAGACAGCCGGCATTGTTCATAACCACTTTGCCTAAAATCTCCGGCTCCTTTATTGAGCCGCGAACCTTCACGTTACCGCTGGCATGACCGCTCATTCGCTTGACGACATTGCTGATGAATGGCGACAGAGTTGCAAGCTTGAAAGCATCGAAATCCAAGTCAAACTTGAGGTTATCTTTTGTCTTCAAAGGATAGTACGAACCCACAAGCTTAACTGCCTCGTGCTTTTCATCGCCAAACAAACTGTTGTAAAGCTCTGTGTTGATGTGTATAGATTTGTCCGAGTCGTGCCAGCTCGTAGTCACTGACACATCGCCAACCTCCTGATTGTTAAGATAGAAGTTGGCAAGCTCCAGATTGGTAATGAAAGACATGGTCTCACTGAGGCCAGACATTCTGACTATTCCGTTAGCCATACCGTCGAAATTGATATCGCTACCCTTGACAACAAAGTCGAAATCAGACACATCCACATCGTTAAGCACAGCCACCAAAGTGTCGGTACTGTGCATAGGAACATATCCGTTGAACGCCATCGACTGGGTGCCAGTATAAAGCATCAGGTAGTTGACCCCTATCCTATCCTTCTGGAAATCAATGTTACACATTGGATGCAGATTCCAGACCGTGTCGTTGACAACCAATTCCTCAGCCTTAAGTTTGAGCAGTCCACCCGACTTCTCGTAAGGTATGAATGTGGACTTCAGATGAGCCTTGTTGCGGTTGACGTCGTCATAGTCATCCCAAAACAGATCAAAATTGACCGTATCGTTGCTGCACACAGTATGCAGAGTCAAATTCTCCAAACCCAAACGCTCGCTATACTGTTCCGAGGTATCGCGAATGATTATTTCCGACAAATTGATAAGCGACACATATTCGTTGTAGCGGGCTGTATTTCTGATATCCAAATCCAGGATCCTCATGTCGTTATATACTATTTCCGGAGATTCAACAGTGCATCCGTGATATGGGTATTCTGTTGTGTAGGTCGCGTTGATGGTTGTTCCGCTGCTCACATAGAGATCCGGCATAAACATATGCATCAACTGTCTGGTATCTTTCAGGTTCAAGGATATCGAGAACTCCTGCTTATCCGTTTCGGTGGGTTCTCTGTCGTACCAGGCTGGAATGTGAATGTAATCGCGGGCAGTGTTCTTAAATGCCTCGACAAAGGTTCCCGAGCTGATAATGCCAGTGCCGTTGAAATCGAAGAAATCGCAGTCTATTGCAATATCCTTAATGCCGCTGATCTCGTTTATACTGCCATTGAAATAATCCATGGTATACAGCTCGCCGTTGAAGTATGAAGTGTTGTTCAGAGCCACACTTCCCACGATATCGTCCAAATTGTCGCCTTTGATGTCCAAATCTATATCCGACGAAACTACTACAGTTTTGTCATAATCGACAAGATTCAACTTCACCAGATCGGCATTCTTAACCTTGGCCGAAACTTTGTACCCTAGTTTGTCTTGATCTTTGAAATCTATGACAGAAGCCCAATCCAAGTTAATCAGAGGATGCTTAATATCGAAATCCGTCAACAGACGGCTGTCACCGTAATCTGCGTGTATATCGATGCTATCAAACTCATTGCCCATGATTTTCAAAGATTCAACAGCCACATCAGCCTTGAAATTGGATGTTTCCACCTCTAAACCCTTACCGTCCATGCCGAATTCAAATGTCACCTCCGACTCCTCATCCATGTCGAACATCTTCTGCAGATTTATATTGTCGGCATCGATGCTGAAAATATATTCGGAATCCTCCGTAGTGTTGAGATAGACATAGATGTCCATATTGCCTATGTCTGTCTGAAGATTGAACTGAGTGTTGAAATCGTCGGGATAACCCTTGAAAAAGCCTGTCAGCTCAAACACCTCCACATCGTCAAGCACAGACGGCATAGGCACAGTGACCGACTCAATCGGTATGGCGAAGTTGTCAACGTCGTTATAGGTAGTCCTGAGATTGCGGAAATTGATGTCCATGTAGGATGTGAAGAACTCCGGCAAACCCTTGAATGCCACGTCTGCATCAATATGCGAGTTCTCACCGAAACGGGCATCAAAGTTTTTCACTATGAAATCTGACACTTTACCGTCAAAGTAAGCCGTGAACACAAACTTGTCGGGCATTCTGTCCAGCACCCAGGAGAAATATCTCAAGTCGCTGAGTTTCAATGTCGACTCCCTGATATTTCCTATGATTCTCACCGAATCCTCAAACTCGTAATAGGCACTTGACTGCTCATATTCAAAACGCATGTCCAGATCGACCTTCGATTCGCCTGTGGCCAGCATAAGGTTGTCTATGTTCAGGCATTTCTCGCAAAACAGCACATCTCCGTAGGCGTCGTCCAGCACCAGTCCGCAACGGTCCTGGCCCTTGAGCGAGTGTACGTTCCACATTATGGTGTCATGCTTTATCTCTATGTCGCTGATTACGCCGTAAATACTGTCAATGTCGATATGGAACCAGTCCATGCTAAGCTTCTCGGGACGGTCTCTGTTCTGATCCCAGTAAACCACACGTCCGTTGTCGAGTTTCATATTGTCAATCCTGAAACGGATATCCGAGCCTTCATCCGTATCTGCTTCAGTATCTCCTCCTCCGCCCATCTGACCGAATAGCTCCATCATGTTGAGCCTCTCGGCGCCCTCATATTTGACCACATTTCCCCAAACATCTTCCAGATATATATCCTTCACCCTTAATTCGTCAGGCATAATCGTCGGGCTCACCTTGGCGTAAAGCTTGCCCACTCTGAAGAGCGGGCAGCCGTACAAATCGTCAATCTGCACGTCTTCAAGCACAATGCCCAAGTCGTAAGTGATATAGAAAGTGCGGATTTTGACTTCAGTATTCAGTCTTTTTGAAAGTTCACCTGCTATGGAACGCGCAACCATGGTCTGGAGAGTGACGTCGCGGAAGGCTGCGACCATGCTCGCCAGAAGTGCAATAATTATCACAAAGATAATTAATATGCCGTGGATAATTTTATTTTTTGTAACTTTGCGCATTCTTTTATGCTATGAACGAATACATTTTAGCCATCGAATCATCATGTGACGACACTTCTGCGGCAGTTTTGAGAGGCACGACAGTTTTATCGAATGTCATTGCTAATCAGGAGGTTCACCGTCAGTACGGGGGCGTCATTCCCGAGCTTGCATCACGCGCTCACCAACAGAACATCATTCCTGTGGTTGAAGCAGCGATTAAGCAAGCAAATATACAAAAAAATCAAATAAGTGCAATATCTTTTACACGTGGACCGGGACTTTTAGGTTCACTGCTCGTAGGCACTTCATTTTCAAAGGCTTTTGCCTTGGCCATGGACATCCCAATGATTGAAATAAATCATACCAACGGTCATGTGCTGGCCTTATTCGCTCAGGAGCCCGACTCACCTACGCCGGTTCCGGAGTTTCCTTTCCTCTGCCTGACAGTATCGGGCGGCCATACCCAAATCATGAAAGTCAACGACTATTTCGACTTGGAGATTCTGGGCAAGACCATAGACGACGCTGCCGGCGAGGCCTTCGACAAGACAGCTAAAATCATGGGATTGGGATATCCCGGAGGCCCGATAATCAACAGGTTAGCCAAAGAGGGAAACCCTGACGCCTTCCAGTTCAGCAAGCCTCACATTCCTGGCTACGACTACAGTTTCAGCGGACTGAAGACCAGTTTCCTGTATTTCCTGAGAGACAAACTGAAGGAAAACGAGAATTTCATTGAAGAAAACAAAGCCGACCTCTGCGCTTCAATACAAAAGGACATAATCGACACGCTTATGAAAAAGCTTATCAAAGCTGCCAAGGACACAGGCATAAGGCAGGTGGCCATAGCCGGCGGCGTGTCGGCGAACACAGGTTTGCAGGACGCGTTAATCGCCGCCGGCAAAAAGTACCATTGGCAGGTATTCATCCCTAAGTTCAAGTTCAGCACCGACAACGCGGCAATGATAGGCGTTGCTGGCTATCTGAAATACCAGCGCGGAGAGTTCGGAAGTCAGGATATGACACCATACGCGAGGACAGCCACACTGTAAGACTAAATTTAAAGTTATGGATTGGAAAACATTATTATCAGCTAAGCGTGAGGCTCGCGCACAGAGCGTGGCCGACATCAGGAACGAGTTTCAGAGAGACTACGACCGTATTATCTTCTCTAACATCTTCCGCCGTCTGCAAAACAAGACGCAGGTGTTCGCCTTGCCAGGCAGCAAGTTGGTGCATAACCGTTTGACGCACAGCCTCGAAGTGGCCAGCGTAGGCCGTTCCATAGCCCGCATGGTATCGAAAGAGCTCATCGACCGTTTCGGCCCAGATTTCCATAACGAGATTTACGACATTGACACCATAGTTTCCACAGCCTGTCTGGCTCACGACCTCGGCAACCCTCCTTTCGGACACTCGGGCGAAGAAACCATAAGCAGCTACTTCAAGTTCGGCGAAGGCCGCAAGCTACAGAGCCAGATTCCCGAAGAGCAATGGTCTGACCTCATCTCCTTTGAAGGAAATGCTAATGCTTTCCGCCAGTTGACACATCAGTTTGCAGGCCGTCGTGAAGGCGGACTCTCGCTCACATATGCCTCATTGGCCACTCTGATAAAATACCCTTATCCGTCGTTCGGCAAAGGCGATCGCAAGAAATACAACGTCTTCAACTCAGAGATAGAACAGTTTGAAAAAGTGATGGAAGGCTGCGGAATACCGCGCACAGACAGCCAAAAGCCGATATATGCCCGTCATCCTCTCTCCTACATGATGGAAGCCGCCGATGACATCTGCTACCTCATACTCGACATGGAGGACGCTCACAAGCGTAACATCATACAAACCAGCGATATAGACCGCCACTTCACCGCATTCTTCAGCGAAGACCGTCCTGAAGAGGCCTGGTTCTTCGAGCGCCGCGACCACATTTTCAAGACCGTGACCGACTCCAACGAGCGCATGGCCTTTCTCCGCGCCACAGTCATCAACAAACTCGTAGACTGCGTATCCAGCGTTTTCGTTGAAAACTACGATAGCATCATGTCTGGGACGTTCCAAAAGAGTTTGATATCACAGCTCCCGGAACTCGAGAACAACGCCCTGGAGGCCTGCAGAACGTTCTCAGTGCCAAATATTTACAGACATCCATCTGTCGTCAAGATAGAAGTGACAGGTTACAACATCATAGGCAGCCTGATGAACGAGTTCATGGACGCAGTGATGCATCCGGAAAGCGGCTATCACCGCCGTCTGATGTCCATCATCCCCGACCAGTTCAAGACAGAAAAAGACGACCTGTACTCAAAAATACAAGTCGTCCTCGATTATATCTCCAACATGACCGACCTCTACGCAGTGCAGCTCTACAAAGACCTGCGCGGCATAGAGTAATCAGTTAGGCTAAAAGCTTTTTCAAAGCCTCCACGAAGTTTCTGATATCGTCTTCGGTGGTGTCGAACGAGCACATCCATCGCACTATATCCTTGTCCATATCCCAGTCGTAGAAGAAATACTGCTTCTGCAACTCAGTCCACACCTTGCGAGGCAATTGCACGAAAACTCCGTTAACCTGCACAGGATAAACCACTTTCACCTGCGGAATGTCTTTCACCATGCTGTAAAGCAGCTGTGCCATGCGGTTGCTGTGCTCGGCGTTGCGGCGCCACAGTCCGGTCTGCAGATAAGCTTCGAACTGCACTGCCAGGAAACGCATTTTTGAGCAGAGCTGAAGCCCCTGTTTGCGGCGGAATTTGTATTCCTTGGCCAGTTCCGGATTCAGATACACCACCGACTCCCCTATCATCAGACCGTTTTTGGTGCCTCCGAACGACAATACGTCCACACCTGCATCGGTTGTCATATCTTTGAATGAGCAATTCAAAGCCACCGCAGCGTTGGCCAAACGGGCTCCGTCCATATGCAGATACATATTGTGCTCATGGGCCAAAGCCGCCAATGCCTTGATTTCGTTAATGGTATAGAGAGTTCCTAACTCGGTCGACTGAGTAATGGTAATTGCTTTGGGTTGTGAATGATGCTCAAAACCGAAGCCATGCATGCGGGTCATCACCAGTTCAGGAGTAAGTTTGCCGTCGGGTGTATCCACTGTGAGCAGACGGCAGCCCACTATGCGTTGCGGAGCGCCGCATTCGTCTACATTCACGTGGGCGGTCTCGGCACAAATCACAGCCTCATGTGAGCGCACCATGGCATCTATGGCCATAGTGTTGGCTCCCGTGCCGTTAAACACAAACGACACCACGGCCTGCGGGCCGAAATACTCCTTGAACAATTGTTCCACTCTGGCGCAATATTCATCGTCACCGTAAGCCAGCGCATGCTCAGCATTGGCATCAGCTATAGCTTTCAAAACCTCAGGACTAATGCCTGAATGGTTGTCACTTCCGAATCCTCTTTTCATCTTATCAAATTTTAAATCTATTATTTCTTATTTCCCAAAAGCACTCCGCTTACCATCCAATGCGAAAAACTGCTTCCTTCGTCGGCTCCCTGCGGAATGGCCACCGTAATGACGTGATGTCCTGGTTTTAAGTCGTTTAGGTCAAAATAGACAGGGTTGGTAGCCGTACCAGGACACCATCCCGAACGGGACAGGTCGGAAGACGACACTCCGTTCCAGAAATTACCGGAAACCGGATTGAATTCGCGGTATGTGGCACAGTCGCAACGCCATGGAGTGTACTTAAACACCTTCTCCCCATCCACAATTATGGTATTCTCTTTAGGGTTGAACTCATCGCCTCCATCCCATCCTCCATGACCGGTGGTAATATATCTAAGTTGCAGATTTTCAATTCCTTCAGGCACATCAAACTCAACTGTGAGGCTGTCAGTATAGAACAATCGTCCGTAGTTTTGCCCCGACATTTCCATAACGTTGCAAGTGTTGAACAGAGGCAAACTCCAACGGCTGTTGCCAGACACGTCACCGCTGTAGTCATTAGGATAAGCCACCAGATCGAGTGACACCTTGTGTCCTCCACCATCGTAATTACCTATGAAAGCGCCTATCAACACATCACCCGAAAGACGGTCCGAAAGCTCGGTCACTTCCATCTTGTAATAAGCTTCATCCTCCCATTCCAAGCCGTCTATTTTCACTCTGTCGTTGAAGTGATTCACTCCGAATGGAGTAAAGAACCTGACCAGCTCAACTACAGGCATATAGTCGTCTTCCAAACGTATTCCCTGATATTTTTTGCCATTCTTATCACATTGATATGGAATAACTTCAATACTATCAATTAAAGCATTACTTAAAGATAGTTTTCTGTCCATAGGAATGACAAAAACCGAGCCTGTACGGTCGTATGCATCCCCATTTGAACGCTGGCGAAGCTCGGCGAACAACTGGTAATGTTCAGGCAAAACCGGCAGGTTGACACGCTTCAGAATGACGGTTCCCCATGAGAACGAAAGCACAGTGTCGAAAGGTATCTCGCCCTGGAACTTATCGATATTTGCAAAATGAATCTGGTCGTCCTCGAAAATCTTAGTGCGGATTATAAGCTTTTCCTTATTTATATTGTTCAATTCCTTGTAGGTCTTCCTAATTCCAAGATTCTCCGGAATCAAAGCCTTCTTCAGCTTTTTGTCCTTCTTTATGGATTTCAGCTCCAGTATGCGGTTGCCGTTTATGGACTGTCGCACCATCACCCCTTTCAGATAACCGCGTGAGGTAACCGGAGTGGCTTGATAACCAAGACTTTCAGTCATCCAAACCTCAATAGTGTTGGAGTTAATTGAAGTTTTATACTTCTTGCAATGGTAACCGTTAACGTCCTCCTCTCCTTTTTCCTCAAACTCCACACCGTTGTTTTTCAGTGAATAAGAGCAGAAATACGACTCTCCGTCCTGATAGTTCATCTGTACAAAGACTGAATCCGTTTCGTAATCGACAAAGGTGCAGTCAGTTGACAGACCGGCTATCAACTCACCGGTAAACTCCTGAATATCACTGATTTTAAGCTGGTTCTTATAACGAAGAACCTCACGGAAGGTGGTGTCGCCGCTGTCGGAGCCAAGCATATACGACTGATACACAAGGCGTTGCTGAGCCGAAACGGTCAAACTTGCGAATAGCGCGACCAACAATAATACTCGCTTCATATTTAAAATTTTTGCAAAGGTATATAAATTTTGTATATTTGCAAAATCTATCGCAAATTTAATTAATCACCATAATGAAAAAGTTTTTGTTACCTATCGCATTGATTATGTTAATGTTACATTCATGCGGCGATACCAAGCAGCCTAAGGCTCCGGTACGCGAGAAAATCAAACTACAATCAGATGTATTAACCCCCGAAGTGCTTTGGAGCATGGGTAGAATTGGCGAATTTTCAGTTTCCGCCGACGGTCATACTGTGGTCTACAGTGTCACCGACTACTATGTCGACCAAAACAAAGGCTTTTCAAGGATTTACATCATGGATGCCAACGGCGGCAACCTCAAATGCCTCACCAAAGGCAAAAACAGCGAGTACAGCCCGGTCTTCACCCCTTCCGGCTCAATCGCTTACATGACAGCCAAGAGCGGCGACATGCAGCTGTGGGAAATGGACATTCAGGGCCAGAGCCGCAAACAGATCACCAATATAAAAGACGGCATCACAGGTTTCAAATACAGCCCGGACGGCAGCCATATAGTTTATTCAGCTGAAGTTAAGATTAAAGAAACCGTGGCCGACATCTATCCAGATCTTCAGCTCTCATCAGGCAGAATCAACAACGACCTGATGTACCGCCATTGGGACCAGTGGGTTGACACTTACAGCCATCTGTTCATAGCCCCTATAGGCAAAGACATGATTACTGAAGGTTTGGACGTTCTTCAGGGAGAGCCCTGGGAATCGCCAGTCAGACCTTGGGGTGGCATGGAACAGGTTGGCTGGACCGAAGACAGCCGCGCACTGCTTTACTGCTGCCGCAAAAAGGTGGGCATTGAGTATGCAACATCCACAAACACAAATATTTACAGATATGATTTAGCCTCAGCCCAGACTGCAAACCTTACCGAAGACATGATGGGTTACGACCTCAACCTCAGCGTGGCCCCAACTGGCAACAAGATTGCCTGGGAAAGCATGGAACGCGACGGTTACGAGGCCGACAAGCAGCGTTTGTTTGTGATGGACATGGCCACAGGCGAAAAGCACGACTACACCACAGGTTTCGACCAGAACGCCACGACTCTGACATGGTCGGCCGACGGCACTAAGATTTATTTCATCAGCGACATTCACGCCACCGAGCAGATTTACGAGCTGAACCTCAACACCGGTTCCATCCGCAAAATCACCTCAGGCAAACACAACTTTGTCTCACTTGCTGTGGCAGGCGACAAACTCATTGGCGGTCTGCAATCGATGAGTCATCCTACAGAGCTCTTCGCCATCGATCCAAAGAGCGGCGAGTTCAAACAAATCTCACACGTCAACGACAACATTTTCAATCAGTTGACCACTGGTGATGTAGAGGAAAGATGGATTAAGACCACCGACAACAAAATGATGTTGACCTGGATTATCTATCCGCCTCATTTCGACAAAAACAAAAAATACCCCACCCTGCTTTATTGCGAGGGCGGCCCGCAGAGCACAGTCAGCCAGTTCTGGTCGTACCGCTGGAACTTCCAGCAGATGGCAGCCAACGGCTATATTGTCGTGGCTCCGAACAGACGCGGACTTCCGGGCTTCGGACAGGAATGGAACGAGGCAATCAGCGGCGACTACGGCGGACAGTGCATGAAAGACTATCTCTCAGCCATCGACGCCATGGCTAAAGAGCCATTTGTCGATGCCGACAAGCTCGGCGCTGTTGGCGCCAGCTTTGGCGGTTTCTCGGTATTCTGGCTTGCCGGCCATCATGAAGGCCGCTTCAAAGCCCTCATCGCCCACGACGGAATGTTCAACTTAGACGCCCAATACCTCGAAACCGAAGAGTTGTGGTTCGTCAACTGGGATCTGGGTGGCCCATACTGGGATAAAGATAACCCTGTGGTTCAGTGGTCATACTCCAACTCACCTCACCTGTTCGTCGACAAATGGACAGCTCCTATACTTGTGATTCACGGAGGTTTGGACTACCGTATCTGCTTCACACAAGGCATGCAGGCCTACAACGCAGCTGTTCTGCGCGGCATTCCTGCAGAATTCCTATACTTCCCGGATGAAAACCACTGGGTGTTGAAGCCTCAGAACGGTATACTGTGGCAGCGCAGATTCAAGAATTGGCTTGATACCTATCTGAAATAGTTTTTAGTTTTTAGTCTTTAGTCGTTAGTGGTTCCCGGCTAACGGCTAATGGCTAATGGCTAACGGCTAAAAAAAAAGAACCGGTCGTTTGACCGGTTCTTTTTTTTATCGTGCCCATGAGAAGACTCGAACTTCCAAGAGCGTCCGCTCACTACACCCTGAATGTAGCGTGTTTACCAATTTCACCACATGGGCTTTGGGTGGAACTTTTGGTGCCCAGGACAAGAGTCGAACTTGCACGACGCAATCGTCACTACCCCCTCAAAGTAGCGTGTCTACCAATTTCACCACCTGGGCAAGGGTCTGCGTTTTGATTTCTCAAAAGCGTTGCAAAATTACACGTTTTTTGAATACAAACCACAAATTTTTTAAAATTTTTTGATATTTATTTAATACGTTGATAATCATCAAAATACAAAGACCAAACATCTGCAACATCAATCCATTTATTAAAGAAAGGAAACGCCGCATCGAAATTTTTTATACTTTTGCCCCGGCAAATCACAAAAAATGAGAATAGATATCATCACCATATTTCCTGAAATGTTCGAAGGACCTTTCACCGAGTCAATAGTGAAACGCGCTGTGACCAAAGGCCTGGTCGACATTCACCTCCACAATCTGCGCGACTACAGCACCGACAAACACCGCCGTGTGGACGACTACCCTTTCTCGGCAGGTGCCGGTATGGTCATGATGATTGAGCCCGTCGATAACTGCATCACACATCTGAAGTCGGAACGCGATTACGACGAGGTAATATACATGAGTCCTGACGGTGAGTTGCTGACACAGCCTGTAGTCAACCAACTCTCGATGAACGAAAACCTCATCATGCTTTGCGGACATTACAAAGGAATAGACGAGCGCATACGCGAGCATCTGGTCACCAAGGAAATCTCAATAGGCGATTACGTCCTTTCCGGCGGCGAACTGGCGGCGGCTGTGCTCACCGACAGTCTGGTGAGGTTGATTCCGGGCGCTTTGAGTGACGAAACTTCGGCACTTTCTGACTCTTTTCAGGACGGTTTGGTGTCGCCGCCGGTGTACACACGCCCTCGTGAATACAAAGGTTGGGAGGTTCCGGAGGTGCTTCTGTCGGGTAACGACGCCATTATAAACGAATGGAAATACCAGCAATCACTTGAAAGAACGAAGGAACGCCGCCCCGAGATGTACGAAAAAATAAAAAAAATAAAATAAATGTTGGTGGTATCGAAAAGTTTTGTATTTTTGCATGCTTTTTTAAGAGGATTAGAATAAGATAAAAAATACAACAGAAATGAAAAACGCGTTAATCCAATTCGTTGAAGATCAAGTACAAGTGAAAGATTTTCCACAGTTCAAGTCAGGTGATACCGTCACCGTAACTTATAAAATTGTTGAGGGAAACAAGGAACGTTTGCAGAAATTCCAGGGTGTAGTTCTGCAGCGCGCAGGCGAAGGCTGCCGTGCCACTTTCACCGTCAGAAAGATTTCCAACAACATCGGTGTTGAGAGAATATTCCCTATCGCCGATCCTATGATCGACAGCATCGAGGTGAACAAGAAGGGCGCCGTCCGCAGAGCTAGAATTTACTACCTCAGAGGACTCACCGGTAAGAAAGCCCGTATCAAGGAAATTCTCAAGAAGAAAGAAGACTAAGAAGTACTTGACAATCACAAAAATAACGTCGCGCTGCAGCACGACGTTATTTTTTTTATCTCCCTGAGGCTCCGCCCTATCTCCTACAAGCTTATCCCAGTCTCTTACAAATTTATCCCAGTCTCTGGCGAACCACTTCGAATGTGACTATGCCTGTGGCCACGCTGACATTGAGTGAATCTATGTCGCCCGGCATAGGAATGAGCAGATGGTCATCCACACGCTTGAGATATGCCTCGCTTATGCCGTCTTCCTCAGAGCCCATCATAATGGCGAGAGGTCCTGTAAGGTCGGCTTTCCACAACGACTGTTTGCCTTTTTCCGAAAAAGCCACCACCTTCAAGCCGCTGGCCTTCAGAAAATCTATGGTATCCTTGATATTCTCCACTCTGCATACATTAATCAACGACAAAGCTCCGGCCGAAGTCTTCATGGCGTCGCCGTTGATAAGGGCGCTTCCGCGGGAAGGTATCACTATGGCATCCACTCCGGCAGCGTAGCAAGTACGGGCAATGGCGCCGAAGTTGCGCACATCTGTAACACGGTCCAGAATCACCACCAAAGGCATGCGACCCTCGTCATACACCATAGGAACCACATTCTCTATGGTCTGATAAGAAATCGGGCACACAAAAGCCACTATTCCCTGATGATTCTTGCGGGTGAGGCGGTTCAGCTTCTCAATGGGGACAAACTGCACAGGCACCTCGTGCTCGCGGGCGTAGTTAACTATCTCAGAAATCTGAGGCGAGCGCAGGCCCGACTGTACGAAAATTTTCTCCAGCTCCTTCCCTGCCTTGATGACCTCCTCTACGGGATGTACGCCGAAAACCATGTTGGAGTCTTCCTTTTTTGCGGTATTATGTTTAATCATAAATAATTCGACTAATTTCTTCAATTGGATTACAAAATTAGAAAATTTTGGAATATCATAAATATTTTTTGTACATTTGCAGTGCTAATCAAGAAACTAATTATGAATAAACTTGCAAAAATAGTATTGACATTATTGATTATCACTCCATTTAGCTTAAACCTTGATGCTCAGACAAAGTCGCCGGAACCTGTTTCTGGCTTTGCTCTCACCAAAAAGATAATCAACAACCATCTGAATTACCCGAAAGAAGCCTTGGACGCCAAAAAAGGCGGTAAAATTACAGTATATTATAAGGTAGACAAAGACGGCAACGCCACCGGCTACAACGTTAAGGAGGCTTTCGACGAGCAGTGCGCCGCCGAAGCTGTCAGACTGGTGAAAATGATAGAATGGAATCCTGGACTTAAAGACGGCAAGCCGACAGCTTACGACGACTACTACACAGTCGACTTCTCTCCCAAGAGCTACAAGAAGGCCGAGGAGAAAAACCCGAGAGTGGTGCTGCCCGACCAAGGTCATCCTGCTCAAAAGAGCAACAACATCTACACTTTGAAAGAAGTCAGCAAAGCTCCATATCCGTATTTCGAAAATCCTGACGTCACTTTGGCTGCATATCTCCGCACAGAGCTCGTCTTCCCCGATCAGGCTAAACAGTTTGAGATTCAGGGCACCGTAAAGCTGAACTTTGTGGTGGAAACAGATGGCCGCGCCTCTAACATAGTGGTTGAAAACAGCGTTGGCGGAGGTTGCGACAACGAGGCCATCCGTTTGCTGCAAAGTCTGGTTTGGACTCCGGGCGTCAAAAACGACAGCTTGGTGCGAACCAGAACCACACAGGATATAACGTTCCAGATTGGCGAAAGAAACTTTCATGACGGGAATAGATATTAGCTATTAGCTATTAGCTATTAGCCATTAGCCATTAGCAGAGAATATGTTTAACTTAAATTAATATAGTATGAAAAAATTATTTTTACCTTTAGTTGCATTGCTGCTTTCGGTGAATGTGGCATATGCACAGGATGCTGAAACAGTGGCATCACCTTGGACACACGGCGGTAACGTCGGTTTCAACATGGCTCAGAGCCATTTTGACAACTGGTCGGCTGGCGGTCAGGACAATATCAACTTCCTCGGTTTGGCCAAGTACAACGTCAACTACAAGAAAGGCAACCACAAATGGGACAACAGCATTGATCTTCAGTTGGGTTACAGCTATTTCGATTTGAAAAAAAATCCTATCAAAACCGACGACCGTATCTTCCTGAGTTCTTTGTATGGTCACAATCTTTCGAGTGACAAGTGGTATGCTACAGCCGACTTCACATTCCAGAGCCAGTTTGCCAATGGTTACAACTACGCTGCCGACAGCACCAACCGCATTTCAGGTTTCATGGCTCCTGGTTACTTCACTTTAGGTATTGGTGTCCAGTGGGTTCCGAACGAGCACTTCAAAGTCAATATCTCTCCTCTCACATGCAAACTTATAGTCGTCAACGACCAGAAACTCGCTGATGAAGGCGCATTTGGTGTCAAGAAAGCCCATTATGACGAAGAAACTGGAGAATTAATCAAACATGGTGAGAAGACCCGTTGGGAACTTGGTGCTCAGTTGACAGCAGAGTTCAACTACGAGATTTTTGAAAATGTTACATTTAGCTCAAAACTCATCGCTTTCTATGACTATCTGCATAAATCATCTGATTTGAACGCACTTGACGAGAAATACACCTGCCCTGTTGTTTTCGACTGGGACAACGCTCTTGTCATGAAAGTCAACGACTGGTTGAGCTGCAACCTGACAGCACGTTTGGTTTATGATGAGGACATCAAACCTATCAGCGGTCCTACATTCCGCCAGTTCAAGGAAGTGTTGAGCATCGGCATTTCATATAAGATTCCGTAATCATGACAAAAATAGGATTATTATCCGACACACACGGATGGCTCAATCCGAAAGTCTTTGAGTTTTTCAAAGACTGTGACGAAATATGGCATGTTGGTGACATCGGCTCGGCCGATGTCACCAATGCTTTGTCGGCATTCAAACCGCTTCGCGCGGTATACGGCAACATGGACGGACAGGACATCCGTCTGACCTACCCCAAAACCCAAATTTTCACCGTCGAAGAAATGAAGGTGGTGATGACCCATATTGGCGGTTATCCCAACCATTACGAGCCGGGCATAAAAGAACTGCTAATCAAAGAGAAACCTGACATTTTCATCAGCGGTCACTCGCACATCCTCAAGGTGATGAACGACCACAGCCTCCACCTGCTCCACATCAACCCAGGAGCGGCCGGACAGACAGGTCCTCACAAAGTGATTACAATGGTGAGATTCCAAATAGACGGAAAGAATGCTTCCAACATGGAAGTCTACGAAAAATCCAGATACTAGCGCAAACGGTCGATTGACTTCAGCAGAGCTATATCCTTCTTGATTCCGCGAATGGCCAAAATCTGGAAAACCAAGTTTACCAGCGGAATGACTGTACCTATGAAATATGCAACATCAAATTGATAGGAATCACCCTCAACAGCGGCTATAACCTTCTGGATGTCTGCATCATAATACAAAAGCACCAAACCGATGAATACCACGTTGAAGAGCATGTCGAGCTGGCAAAGTCTCACCTGCTGCTCGCGTTTCTTGAAACGAAATGCTGTATAGATAGGAGTTATGGTCATCAAAATCGTCAAAACTATGAGCGGCCAGGTGTAAGCCTTTGACAACGAAAGGTTTTCTATTGGGTTTTGTATTCCAAAGATAGTGAATTTCATAACATTACCATCGGCTACAAATGAAGCCAGAGGCATGAAAAACAACAATGCGCTGGCTATTGCCGATAAAAACATAAATACGGTCTGTTTTCTCTGAATCATATTTCCAAAAATTTTTGCAAAAGTAACACTTTTTTTTGTTGCCCTTATGAAATAAATTGTTATTTTTGCAACGTCAAATAAACACAATGACCATTTGTTATTGTTCCATTTCGAGGGACAGTTCAGCCCCGAAAATTTCAAGGATAAATTATTTTTTATGTACGACATTTACGAATTAAACGACAAATCACTTGCCGAGCTCAAGGAGATAGGTATAAAGCTTGGAGTGGATGATGTCAATGTGCCGAAGGAAAACTTGGTATTCAGTATTCTTAACCGCCAAGCTGAGTCGGAAAATCAGGCAGCCCCTAAGCCCAAAGGACGTCCGGGAAGAAAGAAAAAAGTAGTTGAGGCAGAAGAAGTTGCAGTTGAAGCGGCTCCTGTCGATCCTGCTGCAAAACCGACTCACAAGAGAGGTCCTAAAGCGGCCGCTGAACCTGCACAGGAAGCTGCTCCGGAAGTTCCGGAAGCCCCGGCAGAAGCTGTTGCCGAAGCGGCATCAGAGGCTCCGCGCCGTGGCCGTCGCCCAAGAATCGGAAAGCGCACCGACGTGATTAAGACTACCTTCGACAACAATACAAACGAAGATAAAGCGGCATATCATGTATCATATCCGCGTCCGAAACCGGCAGTGGTGGACGTGGCCAACGAGATATTGAACGAGAACAACGAGGAAGAGCCTGAAACTGAGATGGTAGCTCCGATTGAACCGGTATTGCCGATGTTTGAGGAAAAGCAAGCCAGCTACGAGGTCCGTCCACAAAAGACGTATCACGAGGAGCAGCCCAACCAGCAGCCCAAACCTCAGGAGCCTCCGCGACACGAAGAGCTCATTTCGGAGTTCGACGGCGTGGTGCAGGCTGAAGGCGTGCTCGAAATCATGCCCGACGGCTTCGGATTCCTCCGTTCGGCCGACTACAACTATCTCAACTCACCTGATGACATCTACGTCTCACAGTCGCAGATAAAGCTGTTCGGTCTCAAGACAGGCGACACCATTCTCGGAATGATACGTCCTCCAAAGAACGGCGAGAAGTTCTTCCCGCTGGTGAAAGTCGACAAGATCAACGGACGTAACCCTGACGAGGTGCGCGACCGTATCCCGTTCGACTTCCTCACCCCTCTGTTCCCTGACGAGAAGTTCAAACTCACAGGACACCAGGGCGGCACAGTGTCTACACGTATCATGGACCTCTTCGCCCCCATCGGCAAAGGTCAGCGCGGTTTGATAGTCGCACAGCCCAAGACAGGTAAAACAGTGTTGCTGAAGGAAGTGGCCAACGCCATTGCGGCCAACCACCCCGAGGTATACCTTATTATATTGTTGATTGACGAACGTCCTGAAGAGGTCACCGACATGGCTCGCAGCGTAAAAGCCGAAGTCATTTCCTCAACCTTCGACGAGCCGGCCGACAAACACGTGAAGATAGCCAACATAGTGCTCGAGAAGGCCAAACGTTTGACCGAATGCGGTCACGATGTGGTGATTCTGCTCGACTCCATCACCCGTCTGGCACGTGCCTACAACACAGTGTCACCGGCATCGGGCAAGGTGCTTTCGGGCGGTGTCGAAGCCAATGCATTGCAGAAGCCTAAACGTTTCTTCGGCGCTGCACGTAACATTGAAGGCGGCGGCTCACTGACCATTCTTGCCACAGCCCTCATCGACACAGGCTCCAAGATGGATGAAGTCATCTTCGAAGAGTTCAAGGGTACAGGTAACATGGAGTTGCAGCTCGACCGTCGTCTGTCGAACAAGCGCATCTACCCTGCCATCGACATTGTGGCATCAGGTACGCGTCGTGACGACCTGCTGGTGGACGAACGCACTCTGGCACGCGTCTGGGCTCTGCGCAACCACTTCGCCGACATGACACCAGTCGAAGCCATGGAATTCCTCAAAGACAGGATTTCCAAGACCATCTCAAACGAAGAATTCTTGGCAACTATCGACAAATAATAAAGTCTCTGAGTCGTAATGTTAAGGGAAACCATAAGGAAGTACAGGAGTTACGCATTCATCACGCAAAGACAGATGGCCAATCTGTTGGGCATTTCGGTGACCAAGTATCATCGCAAGGAAAACGGGTTGTGCTGCATAGAGCGAGACGAAGTGATTAAGATAGCCAAAATCCTTAAGCTTAACGAGAAAGACCTTCTGACTCAATGGATGGCCGACAATCTCTACGAATTGGTTACTTACGACAACGAACTTATGGAGAAGGCTCTCAAATTGGTGAAGGAAAACCTTGACCATTACGACAATTCGATATGCGATAAGGCAATGCAAAAAAGAGTGAGATGATTTTTCAAATACAAACGGATAAATGAGCATTTACGTTTTTATTAAACTTTTAGGCTGTCTGGCATTGCTGATGTACGGTATGAAAGCCATGAGTGATGCTCTTCAGAAAATGGCCGGTCCTCAGCTGCGTCACGTTCTGAGCACTATGACAACCAACCGCATCACCGGTATGTTGACCGGAGTTTTCATCACAGCGGCAGTGCAGTCGTCGACGGCAACCACTCTGATGACGGTGTCGTTTGTCAACGCCGGATTGCTGACTCTGGCACAGTCCATCTCGGTAATCATGGGCGCCCACATCGGTACCACAGTGACTGCCTGGATTATGTCGCTGGGCTTTTCGTTCAACATCACCGACTTTGTGTTTCCCGCGTTTTTCGTAGGAATCATACTGCTGTATTTGAAAAAACGCCGCATCATAGGCGACTTTCTGTTTGGTATTGCCTTCCTGTTCCTGGGTCTGAGCACCTTGAAGGACACCGGTTTCTCCGTAGTTCAAAACCCTGAAGCCAATGCAGCCATCAGCGCTTTCTTCGAGCGTTTCAACGACCCTAACTTCTTGAACACCTTATTCTTCCTGTTCATGGGATCTCTGTTGACTCTGCTTGTTCAGTCGAGTGCTGCCATTATGGCTATCACCATGATTTTGTGCTCCACCGGAGTTCTGCATATAGATCAGGGTGTTATGCTTGTGTTGGGTGAAAACATTGGCACAACCATCACCGCCAACATAGTGGCCATGGGCGCCAACACTCAAGCCAGGCGAGCGGCTTTCGCCCACTTGAGCATCAATGTGGTGGGTGTTATTTGGGCTTTGATTCTACTGCAGCCACTTGTCAATCTGGTGTGCCATATCGTGGGCTTCGACAGATACATGACGCCTGACAATCCGGGTTACGCCGCCAATCTAGCCATGATATCGGTGGTTTTGGCATCCTTCCACTCAGCTTTCAATATCACAAACACTTTGCTGCAGATAGGTTTCGTCCACACCATTGAGCGTTTCGTCTGCAGAGTTATTAAGCCTAAAGTATCTGAGGAAGACGAGGAATCGAAGTTGAAATACATAACTGGCGGATTGCTTTCAACCGCTGAGCTTTCCATTCTTCAAGCCCAGAAAGAGATAAGCCTGTTCGCCGCACGTACCAACAAGATGTTCAACTTCATCCCCACCCTGCTGTTTGACACCAAAAACGACGAGGATTTCAGCAAGCTATTCTCCAGAATCGAGAAATACGAAGGCATTTCGGACAATATGGAGATTGAGATTGCCAACTACCTGAACAAGGTGACAGCCGGACATTTGAGTGACGAAAGTAAGACACAAATCCGTTACATGCTGCGTGAGGTAGGCGAACTTGAAAGTATTGGCGACAGCTGCTACAACCTGGCTCGCACCATCAATCAGAAACACACCAAGAACGAGCATTTCACCGACGAGCAGAAGGTGCACATCCGCCACATGTTCGAGCTGGACAACAAGGCTCTGGAGCACATGCAGAAGGTGCTTGACGACGACCAGAACATAGTCGACATTAACGAGTCGTTGAATATAGAAAACGAAATCAACAACTACCGCACACAGCTCAAGGAGGCCAATGTTACCGACATCAACGAGCACCGCTACAACTATCAAGCCGGTGTGCAGTATATGGACATCATCTGTGAGAGCGAGAAACTGGGCGACTACGCTATCAACGTAGTCGAGGCTCACGCTCACAAGAAGCTGACAGCATAAAAAAATCCGGCGGGTTCCCCGCCGGATTTTTCTTTATAAAACTTACCTTACTTTTTCTTTCCCCACCATTTATGGATTGAGATGAGGCTGTAGTGGCGTTTCTTGCTCTTGGCTTCTGCCACGGCAACTTCCTTGGCAGCTTCTATCCTAGCCTGTTCGGCATTGGCAGCGTTCTGCTGTTTTTGCATCTGGTATTCCCAAGCCTGCTGGTCACTTTCCTTGATACGGTTTTCCATCTGGTTGAACAATACCGTAGCTTCGGCATAAGCCTTGCTCTGAGGGTTGATCTGAACGAGGTAGGCACCGGCTTTTTCGGCTGCTGCTCTGTTCTGACCTTTAGTCCATTCGCTTCTGGCCTGGCTGAGCAAGATATCCCCTTCCTCATCTATCTTCTTCTGATAGACTTTTGCGGCCTCGGCCATGCTTCTGGCATAGCATTCCTCACAGATGTCAGGCACGCGAGTCAGCTCGAATATGGCATCGTCGTACTGCTGATTGTTTGACAGATGCTGTGCTTCAGAAATTATGAAGTTGCATTTGGTGTTATAGTAATTGACGATGTTATCCTTGGCTATAGCTATCATTCTCTTGAAAGTCGGGTCGTTGACCTTTATCTTTTTGATAGCGCTCAAATAAGCCTTGTCCTTAGTGTCGTCAGCACCCTTCACTGTGATAGAGCCCTGTGAGAACAAGGTTCCGTCTATGCCGTCGCCAATGAAGAAGCTCACCTCCAACTCAACAACGTGCATCACGGGAGCTGTGGCTGTGGTTTCAGAACCGAGTTCATTGACATTGGCTGTCATGATGAAACGTTCACCATCCGAGCTACCCAGACCGTTTTTGAGAATGGCTTTGCTCATTCTGTCAAGAAGAATGTTTTGGGCTGCTACCGGGATATCCATCTCCGGATCCATGAAAGCCGTAATGCAGATACGCTGCTTGTCATCCAATGTGGAAGCCTTATCCTGCGCAAACAACGGCATGGCAAAGAATAAGGTGCAGGCTATAATCAATAACTTTTTCATAATTATTCCTCCTCTGTTGCGTCAATTCCTAATGTAATGAACACTTTGCCGACTCCGCGTGGCTCAACACGGCACGGTTCGCCGGAAATCTCGGTGATGTAAGCTGCCAGACCGTCGCCAAAGTCCTTAGCATACTGGGCAACTGTGGTGGTCTTGCCTGTTCTTCTGTTTTTCTTCTCTTTGAAGAGCGGGATGTGCACCTGTGAGAATTTGAGTTTGTTGGCTGTAGCCTGGTCGGTGGCAAAGCTGGTACCTTCCACAACTTCCGATTCGATGTAGTCAGCTATGATGACCGAGAGCTTGTCGCCATCGAAGGTGGTATTATAGCTGGTGCTGCACGAAGCGAATCTGTCGCACACAACAACAATCTCGCGGCCTTCCTTAGCCATGATGGCGAATTTCTCGTTGATCTGGCTCAAGAAATGATCCTGAATGTTCTGTATGGCTTCCTTCAACTGGTTCACCATCTGGGCGTTGCCCGACACTGCTGTGCCACGGGCCACGTTCGAGAAGAGAGCCTTGTTGGTGGCTGCATCGTACACTCCGATGTTGAACTCCACATACTGTTTGCCTGCCTCGTTTTTGACACGGTAGTCAAACTCTATGCGCATATCGGCACGCACGGCCGATTCCAACATATCCTTCATGGTGGCGGCCTTCTCATTGCCGTATTCCTCAGCTGCGTCATAAGCGCGGTTGGTCTTGTACTCGTTGAGTTCCTGACGCAGGTCGTTCATGTCGAATCCGGCCTTGCTCATGAAGCCCTCGAAAGCTGTTATCATGTCGCGCATATTTTCGTCAGATAAAGCCTTGTCGTAGTCGACATTGCCATACTGGTCGGTATAACCGCCCTTCTTGCACCATTCATCAGATGGGAAGATGATCATCTTCGGTTTGGCCACACCCTGAAGGTCGGCTGCAAAGGCTTTCACCTTACCGTTATCGACGAGATATTTCTTCAGTGCATCGTAGTTCACCTGCACTTTCAGGTGAACCTGGAAAAAGCCTTTTCCGAGGTCAACCACATCCTTACCCTCTGGTTTGATGGTACTACGGTTGGTTATGAAACTCAGATACATGCCATCCGGAGCGAAGAAGTTGTCGAAGAACTCTTCATCTTCAGGTTTAGGCTCCATAGCGTCGTACAAGGCCGGCACGCCCTCGGCTTGAGGTGTTCCGGGAATGTTTTTGAATATGCAAGCATGTATGGCATTCTGCTGAGCCTGAAACACAGCACCCTCTATCTTTTTGCCGGTACCCGACACATAGATATACTTGGTTCCTGTAGTTCCCACTGCTATGACCTGTGCGTCATAGTTCTGCGGGTTGGTGAATATAGCGGCGCGTTTTTTCTTTTGAGATTGCGCGAAGCCTTCCAACGATGTTAATGCGAGCAGAAAGGCCAATGTTACTAATAAGATTTTTTTCATAGCGTTTATTATTACATTGATAATTAGAAGCAAAGTCTGACACCGCCGCCTATACCGAGACCGTTCTTGTGGCCGTAGCCGCAGTCTTTGAGATAGTCGTTGATGACTTTATATGAATCGAGGCCGTAAATATTGACCGAATAGGTAACCTGGAAGTACAACTGCACTGGGTAGTAGATATTGAATGCAAAGCGCACACCTGGATCAAGATAGATGGAACCCTTTGTCTTGGTGTTGTCTTCCGTCATCTCCTCTTTTGGATTGAAATCTTCTATATAAGCCAATTCTTTCAACTTGTTCAGGCTCACGCTAGGTGAAAGGAATACGTCGGCGCCCACTCTCAAGTAAGGCTGAACCTCAAGGAAATGATAGAGCTTAACGCCGCACATATAACCGATACTGACGTTAAAATACATCACGCCTTTATCGAAAAGGAACTTTCCGTCATCACCTGTAATGTATGCATACTCACCATAATTATTATGACCTTCGAGCAATTTGCTGCCACTCATTACATCCAGACCGAAGTTCATGGTGAGGTACTGGCTGAAACCGCGTTTTTTGATATTCATAAGGAAGTCAACTCCTACGTTAGCCATTGAGAATGAGCCGAACAGTTTGTTGTTGTTAGGTTTGGCCAGGCTGGCGTTGTAGGTGTAGTCAAAACTGATGCTTATGCCGGCATCTTTCTTCTCCTTGAGTATCTCATTGCCTTTCAGAGGCTGTACGCCCGAAATTCTGTAGAAATAGGTGGAATCGGCCTTACCGTCGGCAACCCTGCGGTTGTCGGCCACCTCTGTGGCTCTGACGAAGCCCTTGCGTCTGAACTCATTGGCTCCTTTCTTAGCGTTGTAGACCTGACCGTAGATACCGTAACGGTGTCCGTTGCGCACTCCCTCTTTGGTTCCGATCTTTGCAGTGATGAAAGGCTTGACAGTCTCACAGTCAATGGCTACCTGCCACTCCGGGATTGCCTTGACCAGCTTTTCGATTACGCTGTTAAAACCGCTGTTCACGGCATCAGCCAACTCGTCGCCGTAAGCTGTCACGCCATCGGCGGCATTGAGCGACATCAGAATGTCGAGGTTGTCGTAGGCATTCTTCTTGGCGGCTACTGTAGCAGCATCGTCAGTGTCGTATATCCACATCTCGCTCAACACTCTTGCGGCCACCTCATGAGCATCAGTAATCTTGAAGACATATCCTGCGATATTGGCTTTCCACTGTACTTTGGTTACGGTGTTGCCCTTGCTGTCTTTCACCTTCCTTTCCTCTCGGGTTGGGTTTTTCATGTCTATAACCACCACATAGCTTTTTTCCATGAGCATCTCACCGTTCTGGCCCATGGCGTCCACTTGAGTAAGCTGAGACTCCATGACATCCTTGTCGGTGGCGTTCCATTTACCGCGCTGGTCTAGAATCACACGGCTGAAACGGCCTTCCTTATCACGCTGGAGAATGTAGTTGAAAATCTGTTTGCCGACATCTTCGTCATTCAAACAGTTCACAATGCCTCTTGCAGTCATTGCATCAGGTCTGAAGCCCTTTATGCTGTTAGTATTCTCAATAATACGGCTGGTTCTCAGTCTGATGGATTTTGTCGAAATCTCGTTTACGTCGAACTTACTACCCATACTTTTGCTGAGTATGTTGGACTCGAACATGTTGTCATAGTTGTCGGCATAGGTAGTCACGACAAGAGAGACACTGTTGCGGTTGTATTCGGCAAAATTACCGTCTGCTTCAACTATCCTCTGAGCGAACGCAGGCAAGCACAACAAGCATGTCATGCACAGTGTGATAAGTCTTCTTTTCATAGTTTAATAATTAAATTGTTTGCAAATATAAAAATTTAAATAACATAAAGCAATTTTATTTACCTGTCAGGTCGTGGTAACGGCGACGCGCTGACACGTAAGTGATCTGACGGTCAGTGATGGCGTTCTGTGCCTGCAACAGCAGAGTGTTAGCCTCAAGCACGTCGGTAAGTGTATTCAAACCCGCACGGTAATTGAGTTCTGCCAGACGGTAGTTTTCTGCGGCCATGTCCAAAGCAGCCTGATCCGATTCCATCAGCGATTCGGCCTCTATCATCTGGTTGTATGCCTGCTTTTCCTGCAACGACATCTTCTCTGTGAGATCTTGCTGCATAATCTCGAATTCTTCGATCTTGAGGTTATGCTCCTTGATTTTGTGCGATGTCTCCCACCAATTTGTAATAGGAACCTGCAAAGAAGCGAAGAACAAGGCATTGCCCTTGTAGTTTTTAATGGTATTACCGTACTGTACCATAGCGCCCACTCCAATTTGCGGCAGGGCCTCTCCTCTAGACAATTTCTTGTTTAACTCCTCAGCATCGATTTGCATCTGCAAAAGCTGTATCTCAGGACGGATAAAGTTGTCGTTTTCGACGTATATATCGGCCACGGCCAGATCATTATCCAAGTTAAGACCTTCTTCAGGGTACTCAATGCCTATCTCTTGGCAAAGCAACTGCGAGGCCAGAACTATACCGTTGTTAAGCTGCAGCTGCAAAGCCTTGTATTTGTTACGTTCCAGAGCCACGCGCAGCTGGTCGTTCTTGGTAACCAAGCCGGCCTTAAGTGCAGTGTTGACAACACGGTCGAGTGAATCTATCAGGTTGAGGGCCGACTCCAGAGTGGCAACCTTTGCTTGAAGTCCGACCACCAGATAGTAGGTCGACTCAATGTTTTCCAACAAGTCGCGTTCCGATACCTCAGCCTTAAGCTCGGCAGCTTCTATGCCGAGTTTTGCAAGTTTGTTGCCCGAGCGCACACGTCCTCCGGCATAGACCGGCTGTAAAGCCAAAGCGCTGACGCTGTGTCCGTAGTGCATGAGATTGATTTCCTCAGGCACGTTCAAACCGACGTCTTCATTAAGATATTCGATGATAGTCTTCAAAATCTCTCCAAATTCGTCGTGCACATCATTTACACCATATTGTATAATAGGCTTTGCTGCATAATAGGCAAAATAGCCCAGGCTCACCTGTGGGAAATACTTGGTGTATACCTGCTGTTTGACCTCCTGAGCCTTTTCTATCTCAATCTGATTGGTCTTGAACTGGGCATTATTGACTCTGGCCAAGGCGAAACACGAGTCAAGAGTAAGAACGTCTTGAGCCGACAAGCCTAAAGTCAGGCAGGCAAAAACAACAATCAAAATATATCTTTTCATAGCGCTATTCTTTAAGACCATTATGTTCCAAATTATATTTCTCAATACGCTTCTCACGTTTGTCCAGATTTCTCAGGAATCTCATGTTGAGTTTCTTCCAGACCAACTTATCATGTTCACCGGCATCGAAAGCCAGACAGTAAGCTACAGGAAGCACCGTCACCACGAGCGGGAATGTGAAGATTGTGCCGAAGCAGATAACCACACCCATAGGCTCCCAAAGCAAGGTCTGAGCCAAAATCATAGGGATGACGCCTAATGCTGTAGTGGCTGAAGTGAGGAAGATAGGTCTCATACGACGCAAACCTGCCTCATAAGCAGCCTTATGCACCGGCAAATGCGATTTCTCACGCAGTTCTGCCGCATAATCGTACATGATAATGGCGTTACGCACAATGATACCGATAAGCGAGATGATACCCAACATTGCCGTCACAGACAAATCCAGGCCGAACATCCACAAACCCAGCATGGATCCGAAGATGCAAAGCACCGACACTGACAGTGAAAGGAAGGATATTCCGATTTTTCCATAGTGAATAATCAAAACTATGTACATCACGATAATGGCTGCCATGATTGACATCAGAAGTGACGGCATTGTATCATTGGTCACCGACATTGAGCCACCCGGTGTGATAATGACATCTTCAGGAATGTCGAGAGTTTCGATATATTCGTCAATCTTCTTAAACTCTCTGAGCTGTCCAGCACCAGGAACCACATCGGCACCCAATGTTATGCACTTCATGCCGTTGCGGTGAGGCAGAATGCTATGCTTAAAGCTGGGCTCCAATTTGGCCACCTGACGCAAAGGCACCCACACACCAGGATGTGAGGTTGGTATCAGCATATCTCCAAGTCCCTCATAGTCAATGTCGTGTGAACCCTCGGTGTACACTGTAGTGTGAAGGTTATAACCGCCTTCCCAGAGCGAGACTATGCTGCTTCCGGTCATGGCACCTGCAAGGTAAACAGACAGCACCGACTGTGTCACTCCCAGACGGGTAGCTTCATCCACATCGAGCACCACCTCAATAACCTCCTCCGTTTCATCAAAATCGGAATGCACATAAAACAGATTAGGATCCTTACGCATGAATTCCTTAATGGAATCATTGATTACGCTGAGCTGGTTATAATCATCGCCCATTATGTAATACTCAACTGGCGAGTTGACTATCTGATAGTCCATCTGTTTGAAACGAATCTGAGCAATTGGGAAATAATTCTCATATTTCTTCGGATACTCGTTCATCATTTCCTTGGTAGCGTCATCCGACTCAGTTATCACAATAAACTGTGCGTAGGCATTGGTCGGCATGGCTTCAGGAGCATAGGTCATGTGGAATCGTGGTGAAGCCATACCAATAAACGCTGTCACCGACTTCACACGCTTATCAGCCTTCAGAATCTTGGTCAGCGAATCGGACACAGCCGCTGTCTCCTCCAACGAACTGCCGGCAGCCAGGTGTATTTCGACAGCAAAGCTGTCACGCTCAGCCTTTGGCAACATCTGAATGTTTATCTTTGTCAGGAAGAAGATACCCAGAACTACAGACACCAATGCCGCAACAACGGTTGCCCATTTATGGCGGAAACAAAGGTCAAGCAGTTTCTTGTAACTGTTTTGCAAGGCATCGAAAAACTTTGACTGAATCTTCTCAAATCTTGAGCGCTTGTTAGGATTATAAGGTTTAATCACCCTTGCCGACAAATATGGTATCACCCAGATTGCGTACAGGAAACTGCATGACAAAGTGATGAAGATAGCCCATGGGAACAGTTTGATGAAGTCACCCATGTTGGTACCTTGCATCAGTGGCAACATCGGGAAGAACATGCACGAAATCGAGCATGTGGCTATGAGCATGGATGTCATGAGCCGTTTTGTGGATATAGCTGCCGAATACCAACGCGAATGCCTTTCAGTCAGCATGTCGGAATAGCCGTCGATAACCACCACCGAGTCGTCCACTATCATACCCAAGACGACGATAAGAGCGGCCAAAGTCACAGTGTTGAGCTCCATACCAAGCAGGTACATTATGGCCCAAGCTGCCGCTATACAAACAGGCACCGAGGTAGACGACACCAAAGCCGTTCTTAACGGGAACAGCATCAGCATCACTAGAATAACTATAAGTATAGCCTCAATCAAGTCTCTCAGGAACGACATCACCGACTTGTTGACAACCACTGGCTGGTCGGTGATACGGTGCACCCTGATGTCAGGCGGAGCAGTGGAAAGGAAGGCGTTTATCTTTTCGTTGACTTCATCACCGAAGGCCACCACATTGTTGCCCGGACGCATTTCGATGGAGAATATCAAGCAGCGGTTTTTGTCGACCACACTGTCGGAATATTGGATATACTGTGACGCTTCCATGTAACGGCGTTCTATACGGGCCACGTCACGCAGTTTAACCGTCTGTCCGGTTACCTGGTCGGAGAAAACCACCATTTCATTCAGTTCATAGAGGTCGCCAATAGGCACTTCCACGTGAATCAGGGCCTGGCCGTCACTGTTTTCAACCTTTCCGGAAATGGTACGCAAACTATGTGCGCCAAGTTCAGCAGTCACCATACCTGGTGAAATTGCGTACTGTGTCATGCGGGCCGGATCCATGTAAACCGCAATCTCTTCCTTTTGCTCACCTACGATTTTGATATTGCCGAGGCTTTTTATAGTACGCAGTTTTTGAGCAAGTTTATCGGAAAATTCACGCAGCTCGCGAGACGAGCGCTGATCACTTTCAATGGCGAGAAGCAGTGATGACGCGTTTCCGAAATCGTCGATAACGGCTGTCGCAATCACGCCTTTCGGCAAATCAGTCTGTTTAAAAAGTGTCAATCCCTGACGTATACGTGACCAGGTCATACGTGCATCGGCGGTTTCAGTCACCAAGTTGACGATGACTACCAGCATACCGTCTTTGGCATACGAATAAGTCTTGGTTTTATCAACATCTGCAAAGGTGAACAGATACTGTTCGGTAACTCCTGTCACCCTCTGCTCTATCTCTTCGGCCGTGGCGCCTGGATAGACGATAGCGACCACGCCGGTACGTATAGTCACATCCGGAAACTCGTTCTTTTTCAGACGAGGAAGCGCGAAGAAGCCGAATATGACAATAATAGCCATGAAGAAGAACACCAGATTGCTGTTCCTCATCGCCGCTTCAATTATGTTTCTTTTCTTAGCCATATTTGTATCAAATTATTTGATAGAAACTTTTGCTCCGTTGAACAGTTTCTGGTAGCCTAAAGTGACTATGGTATCTCCATGCTCAAGGCCTTTTTTGACAAGCACGCCATTTTTGACAAAATCGCTCACCTCAATGACACGACGGTACGACTTGCCGTTTTTCACAACCCATACAGCCAGTCCGTCGGACATGGTCTGAACGCATGATGCCGGCACTACTATGCCGTTGAGCGAAGTCTTTATGAGACGGATCTTCACCACCATGCCAGGCAGAGCGTCTTGGCCTTTGAGGTCAATCTTGGCCTTCACATTGTATGTATGTCCGAAAGGATTGGAGACAATTGCCTTGTCGTAAATGGTGATATCACGCTCCAAATCGCCCAAAGCGTGAATGGTTGCTATACCTTTGTCACCTGTGTTGATATTGCCCACTTCCTTTTCAGGAACAGAGAACTCCACAACAATTTTGTCCATATCAATGAGATGGCAGAATGCTTCCGCCGGACGCATCATCTCGCCTATCACTCGGTTGTTCATGCTGATGACACCATCCTGTGGCGCGTAAATAGTGCAATCTTCAAGATGTTTGCGTGTCGATATCTCTGTCTGACGGGCCTTCTCAAGATCGGTTTCCATCTGCACCCAACGCACTTCGCTGATTCCACCTTCCTCGTGGACCTGTTTCAGACGGTTGTAACCGTCTTCGGCCTGATTGAGGGTGGCCAAGGCTGCGTCATGCAAACTTCTGGCCGTAGTCTCATCAACCTTGGCTATAATGTCGCCCTTCTTAACTTTCTGACCATTGGACACATATATACCGGTAAGCTCGCCGCCCAAAGTAAACGACAACCCCATCTTCACCTCACTCTTCAATGAGCCTACATGATAGTGGTAATTGGTGCCGTCGGCAAAATCGACCATTTGCACCTCCACCGGAATCACAGGATTATACTTTTTTTGTTTCTTTTCTTTGTTTCCACCACATCCTATCAATAACATTGATAAAGGAATGATCATTAAAAGTTTGAATCTCATTGTATTGCGTTTATTATCCTATTCCTGAAAAACTATTTAATTCCCATATTGTAAAGTATGAAGGCATAGATGTCGGCCTGCTCCTCGATGACTTTTGCCATAGGTTTGCCACCGCCGTGACCTGCCTTGCTGTCAATACGGATAATCTTAGGCTCGTCGCCAGTCTGTGCCGCCTGCAGGGTGGCTGCATATTTAAACGAGTGAGCTGGAACCACACGGTCGTCATGGTCGGCTGTGGTCACCATTATGGCCGGATAGTGCACATCCGGTCCGCTCTTAATGTTGTGTAGAGGCGAATATGCATACAAAGCCTTGAACATCTCAGGGCTATCCTCGCTGGTGCCGTAGTCGCTGGCCCAGTTCCAACCTATGGTAAACAGATGATAACGCAGCATGTCCATCACACCCACCTGAGGCACTGCCACGCGGAACAGCTCAGGACGCTGGTTGACGACTGCTCCCACCAGCAAACCGCCGTTCGATCCGCCGTTGACGGCCAGATAGTCCGGTGAAGTGTAGTCGTTATCAATGAGATATTCAGCTGCTGCGATAAAGTCGTCGAACACGTTCTGTTTCTGCAGCTTGGTGCCTGCTTGATGCCATTCCTCTCCGTACTCGTTACCGCCGCGGAGGTTAGCCATGGCATAGATGCCGCCTCTCTCGAGGAAAGGAATGCGGTTGACCGAGAAGCCCGGGTTCAGGGTGATGTTGAATCCACCGTAGCCGTAAAGCAAGGTCGGGTTCTTGCCGTTCTTCTTCATGTTTTTCTTGTAAGTCAGGAACATAGGTACACGTGTGCCGTCCTTACTGGTGTAGAATATCTGCTCGGTAGTGTAATCCTCTGGGTTGAAGTCAACCTTTGGAGCGCGGAACACTATCGACTTATTTGTCTCAATATCATAGCGATAGATGGTTGTCGGGAAAGTGAACGAAGTGAAAGCGTAGAAAATCTCAGGCTCTTCGTAACGGCTCACTATGCCTGTGGCTCCGAAGGTCGGGAACTTGATCTCGTGCTTCAGAGTGCCGTCGAGGTCATACACGAAAGCGTGGTTAGAAGCATCCTGGTCGTAGGTAACAATCATCTTGCCTGCACCCATCTGAGCCGACACCATCACGTTGTCCGACTCCGGGATCAACACCTGCCAGTTGTCTATAGACACCTTATTCATATCGTTGACATTCACCACGCAAATCTGACCCTTAGGTGCGTCGTAGTTAGTCATGATGTACATCTTGCCGTTGATAATGTCTATAGGTGAATAGTTGTAGTCCATATCGAAGGCAATCTGCACGAACTTGCCGTTAGGATCGTTCATGTCACGCATCCAAAGTGTATGACCGGCGCCCTGACCGCTCTCGTAGAGGAACATGTAATGCTCGTCTTCGGTCACGCCCACACCGTGGAAATATCTAGGCTGGTCGGGATTCTCGTAATAAAGCTTGTCTTTCGACTGAGGGTCGCCCAGCTTATGATAGTAAATCTTGTGATTTTCATTGACATTTGAAAACTCCTTGCCTGCCACAGGTTTGTCGTAGGCGGCATAGAAGAAACCGTCTTTGTACCATTCTGCACCAGTAAACTTGGCCCATTCAATATGGTCTGGCAGCAACTTCTTGGTAGCCACATCCAACACGTAAATCTCAACCCAGTCGGAACCGCTGCGCTGAATGGTGTAGGCCATGTACTTGCCGTCGTTTGAGAGGCTCATTGTGCCCAGCGACACTGTGCCGTCGTCGGAAAGCTTGTTCGGGTCGAGTAACACCTCTGGCACTCCGTCCACTTCCTGAACGTAGTACACGCTCTGGTTCTGCAATCCGTCGTTCTTGCTGAAAAAATACTTGCCGAAACGTTTGGAAGGCACGCCATAGCGCTCATAGTCAGCTATTTGTGTAAGACGCTGCTTGATAGTCTCCCTCAGCGGGATATGGCTCAGATACTCGTTGGTAAGAGCACGCTGGGCTTCCACCCATGCTGTTGTAGCAGCCGAGGTGTCGTTTTCCAGCCAGCGGTAAGGATCGGCCACCTTGGTTCCAAAATAATCGTCAACGACAGTCTCGTCGCGTTCGGTCATAGGATACTCCTTTATTTTATAACGAGTATCACATGCGGATAACATCACAATGCTTCCCATGATTAACAAAGATGTTTTTAAAAATTTCATATTATACTAATTTTTAACTTCTAATTTTCTGTCATGAACCCACAACTGTATGCTGTTAAACAAGTTCTGCCACACAGAATACAGAGCAGGGAAAATCGCCGCCAATGGATTGAGATATGTATTGGCCATCCAGATACCCATAGCTGAGTTCCTTTGTCCCAGCAGCTGTCCTCCGGCTATTATGTCGCCATATTTGTAACCAATGTACTTGCCCAACGCAAACTGTACGGCGCAGAAGGCTATTGAAAACACTCCCAGCCAAAATATTGCCGACAGGTTCTCCTTCCCTTCCATAAACATGAAATCTATGGTCTGACCCAGGGTTATCGTCAGAGCCAAAGCCCACAGATAGAACGACGAACCCTTTATCTTACACAGTAAGTCATGCACCTTTGGCATAACCACTTGAGTCGTCAGAGCCACAAAGAACGGCAGTGCTATTACAGTCCCTATCTTGCCGAGTATCATCCAGAATGACGTCCAAAACGGAATCTCCTGATGATTCCCGATAAACGAGAAATATATAGGTGCCACTATAGCCACCATCAAATTGCCGATAATGGTGTAGCTGGTCACTGTCTCACGGTTGGCGCCAAGCATACAGGCTATCACCACCACCGACGCAGCCACCGGGCACAGCACACCCAGCATAACACCTTGCGCCAATATCTCGCTGGCATTGAACGCCTTCAGCAGATAGTACATCCCAATGCTGACGCCCATCTGATATAACATCAACCAGAGGTACATCTTCGAGAAGTGCATCTTCTTGACATCGACAGCCGCAAAGTTCAACAGCAATATGCTGAAGATAAGATACGGCACCGCCACCTTCAAAACACCGCACCAAGAGTGGAACAGAAGTCCCAACACTATGGCAATCGGCAGAACGTACGGACGAATTTTATGCATTCGTTATCTCTTACCCTTCATTATCTCAATGAATGGGTTGTAATAGTTTTCACCTTTTTGTGTAACACCCTCAAGACCTTTACCGCCGTTCTTCGGACGTTTCACATCACCGAAGATACCCTTTTCAAGAGCGGTGAACAATCCTTCCTTCACTATTTCCTCAAGCAAAGCTATAGTGTTGTTTAACACCAACTTGGCACGCTCACGACAGATACCGCCTTCACGGAACTGCATCTCTTCGCCTATGCTGTGCATGTTGTTGAAGATGTATTTGGCGTTCTCGATTGAGAGGTAACGGTCGCTCATGAACGGAGTGTGGATAGCCTCGGTAGGCATACCGAGCAGCTGGATTCCCTGATGTGTCCAGATACCGATCATGTTAAACAGTGCATCCTGGATGTGACCGCGGAAGATGTTACCTGTCATGAACTTGGTCGGAGGCATGTATTTCAAAGTAGCCTTCGGGAAGATCTCACGTGTCATCTGAGCCTGTGCGAGCTCAAGGAGGAAGCCGTTTTCAAGCATAGGATCCATTTCGAAAGCGTGACCCAAGCCCATCTGCTCTTCCTTCAAACCTGCTGAGAATGCAAGCTGTTCGTTGATAAGGTCTGATGCCAACACAGTGTGAGCTGCCTCGACAGCGTCAGCTGTTGTCAGGTAGTTATCCTCACCGGTGTTGATGATGACGCCGGCGAATCCGTTGATGATACGGCTCATGTACTGGTCGATCAGAGTACGCTGCATGTTGATATCACGGAACAAGATTCCGTAGAGAGCGTCGTTCAACATCACGTCGAGGCCTTCGAAAGCACCCATGACGGCGATTTCAGGCATGCAGAGACCAGAGCAGTAGTTACACAGACGGATATAACGGCCGAGTTCTTCGCCCACTTCATCCAATGCCTTACGCATGATGCGGAAGTTCTCCTGTGTAGCGAATGTACCGCCGAAACCTTCTGTTGTAGCACCGTATGGCACGTAGTCGAGCAACGACTGACCGGTAGTACGGATCACAGCGATAACGTCAGCACCCTGACGGGCACCGGCCTGGGCCTGCACCACGTCTTCGTAGATGTTACCTGTTGCCACAATAATATAAAGGTATGGCTTAGGACCCTCGCCTATGGTGTTCAGATAATGGTCACGTCTGTCGTGACGAGCACGAATCTTTCCGACGTTCTCATCGATGACTGGCTGCAATGTCTCAGCAATCTTCTTTGCGTCGCGGGTCACCACTTTTGTGATGTCGAGCTTGCCAGCTGCCACCTGTTCAGCTATCTCCTGTGGCTTTAAGCCAGTCTGAATCATAGCGTTAGCGATGAAGAACAGCACGCCTTCACCAAGCACGCCTTTCTCTTTCAGTGTGTCAACCACCACGTTTGGCAACGGCACCTGGTTCTCATCAACTCCGTCTATGCCCATCAAACGGCTGAGCGTACGCTCCACCGCAACGGTAGTATATTGTTCCACGAATTCCTGCACCTGGTCGGCAATCTTCTTTGCCAATCCTCTCGCATACTCAACTTTAGTAAAATCAAGTCCTAATTTGCTTTCCATAGTTTTATATTTTTAATCTATTCTTTTATTTTCAAAATTTCACGTGCTTTTGAAATCCAGACAGCATCAATTCCCAAGCTTTCCGCAATATTAAGTGCTTCATGAGGAACTTCTCCGTCTTTGACTTCAATAAGCTCGTAGTTCATTTTGCCGTCTTCGAATCCTTTGACACGAAGTCTGCGGGAATCAGTCGGCTCTATATCGTAATGCGTTGTCATGACGAGACTGACGTTTTCAACCTCAAGTACTTTCACCAACGATGAGACCAAGGCCGTTCCCTCTTTAGGGTTAGTGGTTCTCGCAGGTTCGTCAATCAACGCTAAAATTTTTCGTTTTCCACGTGATGCCTTGATAACAGCATCGATATTTTTCATTTCCGCGGCAAACGATGACAGTCCTTTCTCAATAGACTGCTCATCGCCAATGCAGAAATAGATTTCATCTTTCAAATCAACTTTGGCTTTTGTCGCAGGAATGCCAAAACCGAACTGGAACAGATATTGACAGAGAGTTAATGTCTTCAAAACCACTGTCTTACCTCCCATGTTGGCTCCTGTTATCAATGTCGGCTTGTTCCAGAATGTGATGTCAACCGGCTGGAATGTGCGGTTACGCTGCTCTAAGGCGTCTTTCACTTCCGGATTGAACAACCCTTCGTATTCCGTCGCTCCATTATCTGAAACTATCGGGAAACAAAGGTTGTATTTTATCATCTGATAAGCTTTGGCGAGGTTTAAGTCGATGAATGCCAAGGCTTTCTGAGCTGCTTCAAGCTCGTCGGCATATTTGGAGAGCTGCATCGACAGCTTGGCGCGGATCTCATCCTCAATGGATGTAGCTTCGCTGAACAAAGCCTCGTCGAAGTCTTCTTTAGCCTTCATGATACGTCTCAGCTCCATCAAGCGCGCCGAATACGAGTCGTAGATGTAAAACGACGCTATCTTCATCCCGTCAGGGTCGAGTATGCTCACCACCTCTTCCATGTTAGGGATAAAAATACTCTCGCCCAGTTGCAGGCTGTTCATCACCACCTGAACTTCGCCAGCGAGCATAGCCAGATGCTTCACTTCGAAGAGTTCTATGTCATCCAAGACATACTTGTTCCTCAAGTGTGTGATTGTGCCCCCAATCTCCTTCAGATTGCAGAGTTTAAACTGCAGGTTGTTAATCTGGTTTTGGTTCTCTTGATTGTTAACAACATCATAAAACTGCTTAAGAATCTGATAGTTAGTATTGATAATCCTGACATCCGCCGGCATCTCGGTATCCAGAATCATCCTCCTCGCGAAGCCCGAGTGGGTGTCGAGGTTGTCTATCATATATTTCAGACCGCAAGGTTGCTCTATGAGTTGTTTCAGTCGCATTTCTTTAAATCATAAACCGGAAGGTTGATAGCTTCCGACATAGTTTTACATAGTCTGTCCGAGTCGAGCACCATGCCGTTGGGTGCCGTCGGGTTTACCGTCACCGCGATGAGCTTGCTTTTTTGCATCACACTGATCTTGCCGCCTCCCCTCACAAACGCCTTATATAATATAGGTGTAAGGAATATCTTCGTAAAATCAGTCACCACTATCTCCGTCTCCTTGAAAATCTTCTTGGTGCGGATATGCTCCATAAAGCCGTCTGTCAGCGCGCCGCTCATGAACAGCGTCTTGCAGTGCTCTATGCCGTCGGTGCAGATTTTCGTCGATAACGAGGATGTCACTTTCAAGTCATGCAGCTCGTCGTTGTCGTCCACAGCCCATACACCTGTGTGTATATCATTGAACCTCAATCTGTTTTCCTCGGATGTCAGATCCAGATTCACCATATCCACCACGAAGGCCGTCTTCTGCACCAGGTTTGTGATGTTTGCCGAATAGGCCGCTCCTGTTGCCAAAATCATCGACTCTGAAGTAGCCGGCGAAGCCAGACTCATTCTTGACAGCGCCCCGTCGATGATAATCAGGTCGATGTTAAAGCGGTCCATCGAGCTCATCCAGCGCCTTAGCCCCAGGTTTGACGAAGGTCCTGAAAGCAGTATCTTTCCCTTCGTCAGCGCTTTGGCCGTTACTATCCTTCCTAATGAAGTGTTCTCATCGCTCACATCGACAAGCTCCGAAACCACTCTTCTTTGCAGATAATGTTTCTCGCTTGTCCCGAAATATGTACCTTCCTGTATGGTTATCTCCGGCTTGGCCGTCTTAGTCACCTGGTCGGTAGTCTCGCCGTCTATACCAATGGAACTTAGTGCGATACGCATTCTGTCGAGGGGCAAGCGGCCTAAAACATAGTTCAGACTCACCGTTTTGCCGGTGTTTTTCGCCAGCCCCACGATAGAACAGCTTCTGTATTTTACAAGTTCCTCAATGAAAGGCATAACTTATTGAGCGTCAATATTATCTCCCTGCTCTGTCAACTCTTTTATCTCGGCTTCTTCTTCCTTTCTCCTTGAAAACAGCCAGAAAAAGACCAAAAACAAAATAGTAGTGATTCCTGCTTCCAAGATTGCCCAAATCAGAATGTTCGTCAAAGCGAAATTCTGCTGGTAAACAAACATCATGACGACGTTAAACAAGTAAATGACAATCAGAAAAACCACAATGATTTTCCAGCTTGGGGTACGATAATATTTGATAGTACTCATACAGATTATTTTTTATTTGTTATGTTTCTGTCTTTCGTGACGATACAGATGTGCCGGTTCGATGTTCATCTTCTCGCCTTCCAGCAGTGTGATGACGCCGTCAACCGGTTTGTTTCTGTCGACTTCTTCCACTCTCTCAGCCTCGAGTCTCTTCTTAAGTGCCTGGCACTCAGGGCAGTTGCAATCGCTATGGTATTCTGCCGGCTCGGTGTAGGTGGTGATGACGCCTTCGAAGTTACGCAGCACCACTCTGCCTGGAGACTGTGAAATCACGTACTGTGGCATGACCGGGGTCTTGCCGCCACCGCCTGGAGCATCGACGACGAATGTCGGGACGCAGAATCCTGAGGTGTGGCCGCGCAAGCCTTCGATAATCTCTATGCCCTTCGACACTGGTGTGCGGAAGTGCTCCAGACCCATCGAAAGGTCGCACTGATAGATGTAGTAAGGACGTACACGCATCTTCACGAGGTCGTGGACGAGCTGACGCATCACGAACACGCAGTCGTTGACGCCACGGAGCAACACACTCTGGTTACCCAGCGGGATACCGGCGTTGGCCAATCTCTCGCAAGCTGCGAATGATTCAGGTGTCACCTCGTTCGGGTGGTTGAAGTGTGTGTTGATCCAGATTGGATGATACTTCTTCAGCATGTCGCAGAGTTCAGGAGTGATACGCTGTGGGCAAACCACAGGAGTACGTGTTCCCAGACGCACGATTTCGACATGTTTGATCTGACGGAGACGACCGATAATGTATTCCAACTTCTTGTCGCTCACCATCAAGGCGTCACCGCCTGACAGCAACACGTCGCGGACACATTCAGTCTTCTCGATGTATTCCAATGCTTTTTCGATACGGTCGGCCGGTGACTCGTCGTCCTTCTGACCTGCAAAACGACGGCGTGTGCAGTGACGGCAGTACATTGAGCACATATCGGTGATGAGGAACAACACTCTGTCCGGATAACGGTGTGTCAGTCCAGGAACCGGTGAATCCTCGTCCTCATGCAGCGGGTCGAGCAAGTCGGCGCGTGCGATGTGTGTCTCGGCAGCTGTAGGAATAGCCTGGCGACGGACCGGATCAGCCGGATCGTCCGGGTTGATGAGGCTCAAATAATAAGGAGTGATAGCCATACGCAGAGTTGAAAGGGTCTTCTTCACACCTTCTTCCTCGGCTTCGGTCAACTTCACATATTTCTTCAAGTCCTCAAGGGTCTCGATGCGGTTCTTGACCTGCCATTTCCAATCGTTCCACTGTTCGTCAGTGACGTTTGGAAACATTATTTTTCTTCTTGATTCTCCCATATTCTTAGTCTTTAGTCGTTAGTCATTAGTCTTTAGAAATCAACCATATGGCTAAAGTCTAAAGACTAAAGACTAAAGTCTTAATTAAGCATAAAGTTCTTCAAAGATCTTACGGAGTTTCGGGCTCTCGCGGAGTTCCTGAAGTGTGAATTCAGCGTGACCTTTGGTGTAGCCGTTACCCATGATCATGTTGACGTCTGATCCGATACCTTCAGCGCCCAATGAAGCCTTTGTGAAGCTGGTTGCCATTGAGAAGAAGTAAACGATACCGTCGTCCTTTGTGCAGAGGACAGCTGTCATTTCCTGATCCGGAACGTTCACACAGTTGATTGTCACGTCGGCCATCTTGCCGTTTGTGAGTTTCTCGACGAGTTCATAAACCTGAACCGGTGTCATGCCTGCAGCGCTCTCGACGATGTCGCAGAAGCCGAGGTCTTTGATACGCTGTGTTGACTTAGGGCTGTTGGCGATGCCGATGACCTTACCTGTCACGCCGACGCGTTTCTTAGCCTCGTAAGCGCAGAGCATACCTGACTTACCACCGGCGCCGAGGATGACGACTGTCTGACCGTACTGGCAGAGTTTTGCTGTCTGTGCTGGAGCACCGGCTACGTCCAATGCTGACAATGCGAGTTTTTCCGGCATGTCGGTCGGGATCTTTGCGTAGATACCGCTTTCGAAGAGGATAGCCTTACCTTTGATGTCGACCTGGTCAACGTCTGGACGGATGGCGATGATTTCATCGATGCGGAGAGGTGTCAGTGACAATGAGACCAATGTAGCGATGCGGTCGCCTTCTTTGAGGTCGATCTTGCCTTTCAAAGCGTCACCGATCTTCTCGACTTTACCGAGAAGCATACCGCCTGAACCTGTACGGCGGTTGCGGTGCTTACCCTGCAACTCGACGTTGAGGAACATTTCCTTCTTCACCTCTTCCATGATCTTTTCCTCTGATGCGCCAGCACCTGCCTGCTGTTTTGCATAGTTGTGGATATCGGTGAATGATGCTGAGTCGATATTCAAAGTCTGGACGTCAATCAAAATCTCGTTGTCCCAGATTTCGTCCATGTTGTTGTCGAGTTTGTTAGCTGGTTGTGGAAGAACGCCTTTTGGTTCAATCACGCGGTGTGTACCGTATTTGTTACCGTGTTTCTGCATTTTATTTAATTTTAAATGTTATTTAATTACTTTTAATTTTTCTTTTTTTAATAATTCCCGTCATTTCGAGTGAAGCGAAGCGGAATCGAGACCTGAGTTTGCGAAAGCATTCACCTGGTGAATAAATCTCATTTAATTGAGGGAGATTTCTCCACTCCCTTCATTTCGGTCGAAATGATGAAAAGAGATTATCTCTTCTTTAATCCCAGAATCTCTCTTGCCTCATCCGAAGTAGCGATCGGACGGCCGAGTTCTTTTGCCAGTCTCACGACTTTCTCGACGAGTTCGCCGTTTGACTTGGCGAGGACGCCTTTCGACAGATAGAGGTTGTCTTCGAATCCCACGCGGACGTTACCGCCCATGGCGATAGCTGCTGCTGCCATCGGGAATGCGTTACGTCCGACGCCTGTCACTGTCCATGTCGAGCCTGCAGGGATGCCGTTGACGAGCCAGCAGAGGTTTGCCACTGTTGCCGGTGTGCATCCAGGGACGCCGAGCACGAAGTTGAACTGCATAGGGTTGCCAGGCACTTCTCCTTTACGGGCCATGGTGAGGATGGTGTCAAGATGACCCATCTCGAAGCATTCGTATTCCGGCTTGATGCCACGCTCAATCATGCGTTTGCCGAAGGCACGCATCGTCGGCATGGTGTTGTCGAAGATCTCATCGCCGAAGTTGCATGTTCCGCAGTCGAGGGTTGCCATCTCTGGACGTGGGTTTGTGTCTGTCGACTGAAGACGCTCGTCAGGTGTCATACCGACGGCACCGCCTGTCGAAGGAATCAAAATCACGTTAGGGCAGACTTTGAGGATAGCCTCTTCACACTCCTGGAAACGGCCACGGTCCTGTGTAGGTGTGCCGTCGTCCCAGCGGACGTGAAGGTGGACGATGGCGGCACCGGCGTCGACTGCCGACTTGGCCTCGCGCACTATCTCCTCAACGGTGTAAGGAACGTTAGGATTCTGTTCTTTTGTTACTTCTGCGCCGCAGATAGCAGCTGTGATTATCAGTTTATCCATAATTATTTACTTTTTTCTTTGGCAATCTTTGGGTGTAACGCATGTGCCTGAAGCGCGGCAAACCAGGATAGGCTCATCGAGCTCGTCAGCAGCTGATGGAGAGATGTCTGGACGGGCGACAGCAACCTTGCGGGCCTCAAACAACATGTGGCGCGATGTGTTGCCTTCGCGGTCGATCCAACCTTCAGCTTCGATAAAGTCACCTGCATAGACAGGGGCTTTGAATTCAATCATGTCGTATGCGCAGAACAGACCTTCGTCGCCGTCACGCATAATCAAAAGTTCGGTAGCCACATCACCGAAGAGGTGAACCATGTGAGCGCCGTCAACCAAATTGCCACCGTAGTGAGCATCCTTCGCACTCATGCGAAGTCTAATCTTTGTTCTATATTCTTTTTCCATGATATTATTATTTTTCTACGTAAATTCCATCAACATAAATACCTGAAGCGTGTACGCATTCCGGCTTGATTTCTCCAACCTTCACGAGCTTCTCGGCCTCGACCACCACGTAGTCGGCAGCTGTAGCCATGAGTGGGTTGAAGTTGTTGGTTGTTCCGAGGAACACCATGTTACCGAACTCGTCGACGATGTTGGCGCGCAAGAAAGCGATATCAGCTTTGAGAGGCTTCTCAAGGAGATAGTCTTTGCCGTCCACTTTCACAATCTGCTTGCCATCCTGCATGATGGTGCCAAGACCTGTTGGGGTGAGCACTCCACCCAGACCAGCGCCGTAGGCTCTGATACGCTCTGCCAATGTACCCTGTGGCACATATTCAACCTCGAGGGTGCCTGCGTTCTTCTGAGCGGCAGTCTCCTTGTTGGTACCTGTGTGCGACACGATAGCCTTCTTCACCTGATGGTTGGCAACGAGCTTGCCATGGGCGATGTTGTCGTAAGCGGTATCGTTAGCGATGATTGTTAAATCCTTCACGCCTTTCTCAACGATAGCGTCGATGATTTGCACTGCGCTTCCCACTCCGAGGAATCCGCCGAACATGATAGTCATGCCGTCATGAACCTTTTCGACGGCCTGCTCCAATGTAATCTGCTTATTCATAGTTGTTTATATTTTTAATTTGTTTAACTTATCTTTTTATCCAAATAACAAAAAATTTGCCTGCAAATTTATGGATTATTTTCCAATGTTGCAAGACATTATTAATAATAATTTTTAAATGATAAAAACCTTTAAAATGTGAAATTTTTCGCTTTGACAAAGCGAGGAGTGATGATACTTTTTTCTTGATAAAAAAGTATCCAAAAAATCAAGGCCCGAATTATCGGCCCCTCGCTGCAGTCGGCCTAAGGCAGTGATACTCAAGGCGGGGAACTGCTTTCTTGCGAAAGCAAACGACATGCGCCCCGCTGTGAGTATCATCTGCTTAGTCCGCCTTTGGGGCCCCCGCTGCCCCGCATTCGGGCCAGGCCGACGCACAGCGAGTGCTGCACCAGCCTAAACCCCGTATTTGTGAAGCTTTTGATTTTTAGAATTTAGTCGTGTGTTGTTGTCAAAATTTGTGTAAATTTGCATCGGAAACAACACCTGCGCCGAGATATTTCCGCATTGTTTGTTGTGAATTGCTTTCAAAATTTGTGTAAATTTGCATCGGAAACAACTATTACACAAACTAATAGCGATGAACCGATGTTGTGAATTGCTTTCAAAATTTGTGTAAATTTGCATCGGAAACAACTGTCGACAATTCCACAAATGAAACAGCGCAGTTGTGAATTGCTTTCAAAATTTGTGTAAATTTGCATCGGAAACAACTAAGCATGCGGCTTGCGTTCAATCATATCAGTTGTGAATTGCTTTCAAAATTTGTGTAAATTTGCATCGGAAACAACTGAAATTGTAAGCAGTACCATCATATATCTGTTGTGAATTGCTTTCAAAATTTGTGTAAATTTGCATCGGAAACAACTAAATGACTTTTGAATACGCGAAAATGGAAGTTGTGAATTGCTTTCAAAATTTGTGTAAATTTGCATCGGAAACAACAGATGTTCAAAGTATGGATTGTATAAACGCGTTGTGAATTGCTTTCAAAATTTGTGTAAATTTGCATCGGAAACAACGATGAGCCGCTTTGATGCGACTCAGGATCGTTGTGAATTGCTTTCAAAATTTGTGTAAATTTGCATCGGAAACAACAAATTTTTTCACTTTTTTGTTGACAAGTTAGTTGTGAATTGCTTTCAAAATTTGTGTAAATTTGCATCGGAAACAACTCGAAAAAATTGACTATAATACCGTTTACAGTTGTGAATTGCTTTCAAAATTTGTGTAAATTTGCATCGGAAACAACAATAAGTTTTTAACTTGTGTATATAAGCCGGTTGTGAATTGCTTTCAAAATTTGTGTAAATTTGCATCGGAAACAACTAAATACGTATTTTGGGTCAGATTTAGCGCGTTGTGAATTGCTTTCAAAATTTGTGTAAATTTGCATCGGAAACAACTTGTTTGGAATGCCAAAAATCTCTTTTTAGGTTGTGAATTGCTTTCAAAATTTGTGTAAATTTGCATCGGAAACAACCGTTTTTAGCGCAAAAATTACGCCGTTTTTGTTGTGAATTGCTTTCAAAATTTGTGTAAATTTGCATCGGAAACAACAATTCGCAATAATGTTCCCTACTTAAATACGTTGTGAATTGCTTTCAAAATTTGTGTAAATTTGCATCGGAAACAACTATATCTATACTCGGAATGGCTGCCATGGCGTTGTGAATTGCTTTCAAAATTTGTGTAAATTTGCATCGGAAACAACAATGTTTGAAAATAGTGAGTGATGTGAATGTTGTGAATTGCTTTCAAAATTTGTGTAAATTTGCATCGGAAACAACTCCGGCTGTTTTTTTGTTACTCATAACTTGTTGTGAATTGCTTTCAAAATTTGTGTAAATTTGCATCGGAAACAACGTTACTGAATGACGATGCAAAGTTATAACAGTTGTGAATTGCTTTCAAAATTTGTGTAAATTTGCATCGGAAACAACACATTCAGCCAATTCAAAAGTACGAAAGATGTTGTGAATTGCTTTCAAAATTTGTGTAAATTTGCATCGGAAACAACTTACCGCCGTTTACATAGCGGCGGTACTTGTTGTGAATTGCTTTCAAAATTTGTGTAAATTTGCATCGGAAACAACTCAGGAATTGGTAAAGAAAAATACCATACAGTTGTGAATTGCTTTCAAAATTTGTGTAAATTTGCATCGGAAACAACTTATAATATCAATGATGTTTTTCTTGTATGGTTGTGAATTGCTTTCAAAATTTGTGTAAATTTGCATCGGAAACAACTCAAAATAGAAGAATACAAGGAGAGCTTAAGTTGTGAATTGCTTTCAAAATTTGTGTAAATTTGCATCGGAAACAACTCCTCTGAAAATGAATATGCTTTCAAATAGTTGTGAATTGCTTTCAAAATTTGTGTAAATTTGCATCGGAAACAACTGCCTGAATCATAATGGCACCCTAAAAAGCGTTGTGAATTGCTTTCAAAATTTGTGTAAATTTGCATCGGAAACAACTATGTGCCTGCAATATCGAACTCTATCTGGTTGTGAATTGCTTTCAAAATTTGTGTAAATTTGCATCGGAAACAACCAACCTCCTCGCCGTTGAGATACAACTTGAGTTGTGAATTGCTTTCAAAATTTGTGTAAATTTGCATCGGAAACAACATAACCGCAGCGGTATTCTGAGCATAATAGTTGTGAATTGCTTTCAAAATTTGTGTAAATTTGCATCGGAAACAACGTCAAACCCAATCCCTGCAAAGCATAGAAGTTGTGAATTGCTTTCAAAATTTGTGTAAATTTGCATCGGAAACAACAACATTGAAGAAGTGTTGAACAAGCATGTGTTGTGAATTGCTTTCAAAATTTGTGTAAATTTGCATCGGAAACAACACCATCTTGATGGCAACGGCCGCTGTGGTAGTTGTGAATTGCTTTCAAAATTTGTGTAAATTTGCATCGGAAACAACACAATCCTTGCAAATAATTGATTTACAAAATATTAAAAGTTGTTTCAGAAATAAAAAATCCGACCTTCAACAAGCCGGATTTTTTAATTTCATACCAAATTTCATTTTTAAAACAGCTCCAACTGCTGCCCCGGAGTACTCGTTTCTTCGATGTTTTTATTGTGAAATATCTCCATGCTGCCAAATTGCTTGTCAGTCACGCACATTATCCCAACTTCGCCATGTTCTGGCAACGACATTTTCACTCTTTTTATGTGAACATCGGCATTTTCCATACTGGCACAATGTCTCAAATAAATAGAAAACTGGAACATTGTAAAACCATCGTTTAATAGTCTCTTCCTGAACTCCGCTGCGGCTTTCCGTTCCTTTTTCGTATCAGTCGGCAAATCGAAAAACACCAATACCCACATAATCCGATATTCGCTGAACCTATCCATGTCAAATTTCCATGGTTGGATATACCACTTTTCGTAATTCTCCCGAATAGCATTTACAAAGCGATGTCGTAGTTTGCGATGCCGCCACCATCAACGGACTGCGTTGTCCGCCAATAATAACTTCGGTAACCGGCAAACCTAAAAGCTGTTTCTTCAATTCCGGAGTCAATTCACCATAATCAATGTCGCTCTTCATAATATTTATCACCATTTCATCAACATACGGACGATATGGCTCCATAATATCATCTGCCAAACAAAATGCATTATACCTGTTGTGATGATGTATTCCCAATGTTGGCAGAAGCCCACTCGCCACTAACGCACGAGCAATAACCGCCCTAACGATCGCATATCCATAATTTAACAGATTATTTGGCATCTCTCCTTCCCTATCTCTAGTAAATCCTGGCAAACTCGGAAAAATGTTTTTCCAATAATAAGCCGCAGCTCGACCTTCTAAATTATCACTATCACCACTTTTTACATCGTTTGCCCAAGCCAGCATACAACCAACCTCAACGCCGCTCATCCTTTTCAAAACCGATGCCTGATTCCTGATTTTCGCTTGGACAGTCTGTTGCCAAAGTTGTTTTTTCAATGGCAACGACGCTTCAATCTGATTGGCAAAACGTTCACTTTGAATCGTATTTCCTTCAAGCGGTAAAAGCATCCCAGCAGGCATGTGTTTCTCATCGCAAGTGATTACAGCACAATTGTTTTGCAATAAACCATTTAAAGCAACATTTGTAATTGTAATCTGGCGGTCTTCAAGAACCACAACGCCAATATCCTCAATTGGTACAGTTCTAACAACCTCCTGCTGAGTTTCAGTATCTGTCCGTTTAACCACAAGTTGCGAGTTTTTAACTGACAAATATGCAGGATTTCCGAAAAAGAGGGTTTTCTTAATCATAATTTTTGACCGTTTAGTTCAATAATATTACCAAGTCGGTCAACTTTAATAGGTACGCAAGTCGTTTTAATCATCTCGCCTGAAATAGCTCGTTCTGTCTTATTCAGTGAAGAAAACTCAACCTTATCAACTATTGGTTTAGCTACTTTTTCGCTGACAAAGAAACATTGATTACCTGACGATGACACCATCTTGTATATCCGTTTCTTATCAACCTCTCTAATGCCTTCTTTCAACTCCTCATTAGTCGGCAGATACACCAGGTCATTAGGCGAAAGTATAAAGAGCAGCTTTGCATCATTAGCCGCCAGCCTTTCTTCCTTTAAACACATCTCAATGTTGTTACGCCATTGATTTCCGTACTTTTTCTGGCATTCAATCATCACATTCAAAGGAATGGTGCAATAGGAACGCACACTTTCAGTTTCTCCTGTTTCTTTGTTTTCAACCTCCGTTGCAAGCACTGCAAAGAACAAATTAGTTCCTTTTGCTGCTTCCACAAACTTGGCTGTTTTATTCCCTGTTTGTCCCACTGCAAACTTATCGGCTTTTTCATAAACACGCACTTTAAGAATAGGTTTATGATATTGCCCACCATTAAGGATGGTGATGTTTTTGTTCATTTCGTCAATGCCATCAGGCGAGAAAGCCAATTCCGGATTTTCTCCTTTTGACGCAAGATGCGCCAAAAGTATCTTCTGAATTCCTGTATCAGTGACACTCGTCTCTATCTTCTTTTTATCGAATGATGTATCAAGCGGCTTACGTGTGGCAAAATACCGGTCATTGGTTTCATTGGTGAAATAGTAAACCTCAATCTTGGACAGGTTGATATCTGACCATACATCTTTGTTCTCCTCAACATATTTCTTGATGTATTTGACATCTCGGCCTTCTCTCAGCAGTTCTTTCACCTTAATCTTGAAATCTTTGTTCACAATGCGTTCAGGTTGCTTAACGGCCTCATTCAAAGAAACCGTTTTTTTCATGCGCAGATTCACCTCACCAAAGACCGTATCCTTATGCATAGATTTCCTTACAGCCCAACTATCACCTTTTTGTTGCGGTACAAGGACTTTCTTGCCGTTTTCGTCATAATGCTGGTAATGATTGGTGGTCTTATTAATGACTCGCAAGTTCTGCTTGAAGCTGACAATAATAACCTCAAGAGCATGTTTTGTGTCTGTGGTAAACGTGTCCCACGGCTTGATAAACTCTTTGGCAATTTCGCGTTCGTTGCCGTCAATCATCACTTTCTCATACCTGCGCAGTTTGCGTTGCAACTGATAACGGTTAGCGTTATGCTTGGAATGAGCGGCTTCATTATTGAGTAGATTCACGTGGTCGCAGGTAGCGCAAGCAATCACAATCGCATCCATAGCGTGGTGGCGGTGGTCAATACGTTTTTTATTGAACCCTCTTTGCAATTCAAGCGGCATAGCTGGTATTTCGTGACCTTCTGAGCTTATTGCAGTGAAAACATTTTTGCCTGTCAGTTCATTCAATCTCTTGAATCGTGGTAAAACAATGCTGTTCCATACATCGCCCATACCCCAATCCTTTTTCAAATGGTCGGTTATTGAGCCATTGCAAGAGATTACATTTTTTGAAACTGCTTCTTGCTCGTATTCGCCATTAGGTAACTTCTCACGAACAATGTTGGATAACAATCCTTTTACAAGTTTGCTGATATAACGGCTATCATTAAGCTGGCGCTCAATAAAACCATCGGGTATATCGTCCATCAACAACTTCTTCATCTTGGCTCGGTTATTATTGTAGTGGTCTTTCACAAACTTCTCGTAAGCCTCAACCGACAGAATTTCAACCGTGTTTCCTTGACTAATTTGGACTTTCTCGCCTTTGTGATTCTTGATAAATTCAAACCCCAATTGTCTGTCTTTCAGTTTGTTTACTTCGGCCTCACAAATCACTTTGTTGCTAAACGAATCATCAAAGTAGCGTGATTGTGGAATCACGTGCTCAATCTCATAAGCTGAAGTGAAAAGTTTTGCAAGCGGAATCATTTCGCCCGTGTAAGGCGAACGATATTTCTGCTCCAACCAAAGTTTATAACGCACAATATCAGACTTCGAAGGTTGGGCTGTTTTTGATATTTTGCTGACAAAATCAAACTCTGGGTCTTCCTTTGTTAGATTGTCAAGTGCATTTTCTTCGTATATGCGCAAAATATCCTGTTGGCTTGGTGAATACGGACGAACATTTTCAATGCCCATTTCAGGATTCACAAACTCCATAAGCATTGCCTTAATACGCAGGTTGGTATTTTCGTTTTGCAAAATATTTTCAGTCATCCGTTTACGCTTGTCGGCGGGATTTTTCATTTCTCGACCAAGTTCGACGTGAATTTCGTCAATCTGACCTTCTTTTCTCCAAATATCTCGTACGGTGCGTAATGTTTCTGTAACAACTTGCTCCACAATCGGATTCCGTAACGAATGTTGTTTGAATTCCTTTAGATAATTATCAATGTCTTCTGGCTTGTTCCATTTGTCAATCTCCTTTGCTTCCGAGTGGCGGTCGTAAACAATGTAGCAAGCCAACCAAATAGGCAAACCTTTGAAATGCGTTTCATCAGTCAAATTGATAGCCTTTTCACGAACACGATTTTTTATGTTCTCGTCATACTCTCCTGTGATAATTTTTTCGATTCGTTCTTTCGTTTTCGTGTCAATTACGTCAATGCTCCAATATTTGCCAATTCGCATCAACGGAAGCAGTTTTTTGATTGCCTTTTCAGAATATGAGCCATAATCTTTGGCAAAGGGTTTGATTTTGCCAAACACTTCTGCAAATGACTCTGGCAAATGGTTCTTTTCGGCATACTTTTTCAGGGCCTTGCCAATCTCAATTTTATCTTCCACTGAATAAAGAATGTGCCAAAGCGCCATTTCCAGTTCTTTGGTCAGGAAGTCAGCACTAACACCGCATTTCGTCAGTCCATTTAATATTGTTGTTCGCGTTTCATTACAAGGGTATTCTTTGTCCTCGACATAGTTCCAACGATACGGATACTGGTCTTTCCCTTTTTCTTTTTTGAATTTGAAATACGAATTGAGCAACGTGTCCTGTTTGATAGAAGCCCTGTCGTTAAGCCAATCGAAAAGAGCCACATAGTCATCTTCATTTTTCAGTAATTCAGCAGTAACATCGACATCCGTTTGAAGTTTTCCTGCAGATACATTTCCAAACAAATCTAATTGCCCATCGCTGATAGTTCGTTCTCTCTGATAAATTTTCAGATTTTGCAAGAATTGCCACAACCTAAACTCTTGAAACAAAGGATTTGATTTGGCAACACACTTTACAGGGTGTTCATTCCCGTCTTTGTCAAAATGCGATTCATAAGGACAATCACTTATCAAAGACTTTTTACTCTTCAATGGACGCTGATAGAACAATATGTCGTTGATAAATAGGTTGGTGAAGTTGGGATTTGCAATATTATTTCGGTGTGCTTCATTGTTCGGATATAGTTCATCCACACAAGCCTTATATAGTTTCTCATCTCGTAACTCCGGAATCAATGCTTTCTGCACTTCAAGAATCTGCATCAACTCGTCTTTGTAATATTTGCGTTCAACAGTCCGAACAAGTTTTCCAATAATTTTTTGATTCGGATTTTGAAGAAGCGCATCGTAAATATAGCAGCCAACAGTTTTATGACTATTCTCTATGTCAGCCTCCGTTTTCTTTTTCATCAAAGTCCAATCGTCCTCCTTTGGAGCCCGAAAAGAGCGTTTGATATTACCTTCCTTGTCTCTTTTGGGCGTTCCATCTTTCTCCAAATCAGTAGTAACAATAAACTCTTTTACCTTTCCAACCCAATCCAACGGTTCCTTACTAGTACGACGGTAAATCATTCCGTTCTCTAGATGAACGTTATACCAAACCTCATCTCCCTTCTTCTCTCCTGTGGATTCAACTGATACAACTTTTTGTGCAAGGAATTCCACAAGTTTATCTTCCTGCTCTTCTTCTTCGCCTCTGAGTTGGTAATAACCACGTTTTTGATTAAACTGCAACAATATCCAAGCAAGTTCCTCTTTAGTTATTTTTTGAGACAAAGCCTTTTTGCGCAAATAATAAATGGTCCAATCGTATGGTACCTTTTTGCCACATGTAATAAGTTGAGGCTGATTAGCAGCAAAATCCGTCAGCATCTCATTGAAAGAATCCTTGAATAGGAACTCCATCTTACCATCAGACCCTTTGTACCACGGTAATTTAGGTTCGCAGTGATTAATAAACTTTCCGTACACATCAATTTGAGATGCAAAATGGTCTGGAAGGAACCCCATTATTTTCAGAACTCGAAGCAATCTCTCACGTCGCAAAAGGTTTCGCTCGTGTAAACGACGTATACTTCTATAACTTGTACGTTCTGCTGTTTGCGATACAGAGTTCCCTTTATCAAAATCACCAAGGATATCTGCCGACATTGGAATAATTCTGCTTCCAGTAGCACTAATATCCACTGGTTTTAAATAAGTTGTTCCGTCATTTCGGGTTTCTGTTGTAGCATTCACCACAGCCCAGCCAATACTGTTTGTTCCCAAATCTAACCCAAGAATTTTCTTCATAATATGCTTATCTTTAATGATTTTACACCACAAAAATAAAAAAAATTCAAATAATTTGCAACTAATTGAAAATAATTGTATTTTTGCAGTACAAATTTTGAAGCAATTCACAATAAGGATTATTCCGTTGTGAAAACATCTAGGTTGCCCTCGTCCTTAACGGGGGTATTTTTTTACAACACATTAAGACTATTCGATTAATTCTACCCCACTGCGATTCACGGTGCGCGAGGGCCCGGCCCGAATGCGGGGCAGCGAGGGCCCAAAAGGCGGACTAAGCAGCTGATACTCACGGCGGGGCGCTTGCGTTTGCTTCCGAAGGAAGCGTTACCCCGCCTTGAGTATCACTGTCTTAGGACGACTGCAGCGAGGGCCGATGATTCGGGCCTTGATTTTTTCGGTTCCTTTTTTATCAAGAAAAAAGGAACATAATCCCCTAGCCCTGCTAAGGGCGTAATCCCTCTACACTAAAACACCGTAATATCTCATTGCAAGATAAGCAATTCCGCCAAGCCAGACGATGGTCCAAAACGGCACTGCTATTCTGAACCTGGAATGTTTGGTTTTATAACAAATTTATAAACAACAGATAAGCGACAGCGATTATGTCACCTATATCCTTAACGTGATCAACAATCGCCATCGCCTAAAACTATCTGATCTAAATACTAAAACTTTAAGCTTCACATTCCGCCCCGACTATCTCCTCTGCCCTCTTCAGAGCAAAGTTGATATGCGAGCAAACGTTCTCCTCTCCAATTTTCTTAATGAATCCAGCCTTCTCAAGCGTAGCTCTCACATGTATGTTAACGCCTGACAAAACCACTATCATACCGCGCTGCTTGCAAGTGTCGCAAAGCAACTCAAGGTTGTGGATACCGGTACTGTCTATAAACGACACCTTCCTCATTCTGATGATTCGCACCTTGTACTCCTTACCTATCACCGACTTGTCGATTTCATCGAATTTATTGGCAATTCCAAAGAAATATGGTCCGTCTATCTCATACACCTCAACGCCTTCAGGAATAATAAGTTTCTCATCGCTGCTCATAGCCACATCGGTATTGTCACTCGGGTCAATCTCATTAGTGAACGAACGGATAACAGTGGCTTCGTTGGTACGCTTCAGGAACAGTGCGATAGATGCGATAAGTCCCAATTCTATGGCTATTGTCAAGTCGAAGATAACTGTCAGAAGGAAGGTCATGATAAGCACCGCAAAGTCAGACTTCGGGTTCTTGGCAAGCATTCTGAATGTACGCCAACCGCTCATGTTGTATGCCACCATTATAAGCACTGCAGCCAGACACGGCATAGGAATCAAACCCACCAGACTGCCAAGCAGAAGCAGTACCAGCAGCAACACCACGGCATGAATCAAACCTGCCACAGGTGTCTTGCCGCCGTTGTTGATGTTTGTCATGGTACGGGCGATGGCTCCTGTAGCCGGGATGCCGCCAAACAACGGGCTGGCAATGTTTGCTATACCTTGCGCGATAAGCTCGGTGTTTGAATTGTGTTTGTCACCTATAACACCGTCAGCCACCATAGCCGAAAGCAATGACTCAATGGCACCCAACATGGCAATGGTGAAAGCCGAAGGAGCCAACTCTGTCATCAGCTGTATCAGCGACTTGCCGTCACTAACTCCCAGGCTCGGCAGATGCGGAGCCGGAATAGAAGTAGGCAGTTCATAAAGGTCACCAATCTTGGTAATGCCTGTAACTCCGCAGAAACGCTCGAGTATCCACACCACAAAGGTCATCAGAACTATGGCCACCAGCGAGCCCGGAATCTTTTTCGAGATCTTCGGGCTGTAGATGATAACCAGCAAGCTGGCCAGACCCACTCCGAAAGCCCACCAGTTGACATGTGTGGCATTCTGGAAGTAGCACACCCACTTGTCGATGAAGTTGGCCGGCACATTCTGTATGCCAAGGCCGAACATATCGTTCATCTGGGTTGAGAAAATAGTAAGTGCAATACCGCCGGTAAAGCCGACAACCACTGGGTATGGCACAAATTTTATAACATTTCCGAGTTTGAATACTCCTATCAATATCAAAATAATACCGGCCATTATGGTGGCTATCATCAAACCGCCCAGACCATGTTGCTGTATAATGCCGTAAATGATTACGATGAAAGCGCCTGTAGGGCCTCCTATCTGCACCTTACTGCCTCCGAAAAACGAGATGATGAAACCTGCAATTATAGCTGTCACAAGTCCTTCCGTTGGACCCACACCCGAAGCTATACCAAAAGCGATTGCCAAAGGTAACGCCACAATACCCACGATAAGACCAGCCATGGCGTCGGCCGAGAACTGTTTTTTATCGTAATTTTTAAGACAAGAAAAGAGTTTTGGACTAAAAATCATTTTCAATATTTTTACATTCTAATCTTTTGCAAAAATATCAAAATATTCTTTTCCTTCGGGAGTTTTCAATAAATTTTCATCTGATATGACATTATAGACGTAAACCAGCTCTTTTTCGGTCTTAGTCTCTCTGACATATTGTTTCTTCAATTTTGGCTTAACGCCTGATAAACCTAAGGTTTCCTGCATTTTGCGTTTCAGCGTCTTTTCGGGAGTGTCGCCAAAGGCCACATGCCACCAATACCTGCCCGTCACCTCACCTTTATTATTAATGACATGCAAATGCAGGACGGGATGCAGAATCTTGTGACCCTTATGCAGCTCCATGTACAGCGCACGGCCCACAATTATACCCCTGTCGTTGACCACCGGCAGAAATTCCATAATGTTTTCCTCCGGGACAAATACATCGGTGTTGTTATCAACCGGAACGACTTGTTCTTCCTGAGGCTTTGCCGACATTTCGGGCTTATCTGAAATTACTCGGCTGGAGATTTTTTCACCTTTGGTGGAGGCTCCCGCCTCGCCGGGGGCACTCTGCTTCGCTCCTGTTGAAATGACCTCTTGAGTAAGTGGCACAGCCTCATACCAAATTCCCTGAACCTCAATGGTTTCAGTTCCCTTCGGTATCTTAATCTCAAACCTGTCTCCCAATTTTTTGCCCACCAGAGCCTTGGCTACAGGCGAGATGAACGACAGCAGTCCTTTCTGGAAGTCGGCCTCGTCAACGCCCACAATTCTCACGGTTCTGCCGTTATATTTCACGTATGCTCCGAAACTGACGGTTTCTTTGTTGGCTTTGGTCAAATCCACCTCGACGGCGGTATTAATACGATTTATGAGCAGCTTCATCTTTGCATCGATAAAGTTGCTCATAATGTAATTGCCTCCCGCTTCAACACGTTCATTTTCAAGGCCTTTTAACTCTTTGTTGAGAGCTTCCAGACCTTCTTTTGTCACGTAGTTGGGCATGCCTTTCGGCAGATATGCCCTAGGTGGCACCATCGGGATCTCTTCCTGATCGCCTTCTTTAATAAAGCCTCTGCTCATCAGTTAAGCATCAGGTCGACTGTTCCGATTCTTGTTTCAACGCTCTCGTAGGTGGCGGCGTACTGCATGATGGCGTTAATTGCACTGCGGCTTGGCTGCATTTCAGCACACATTTCACAGACCGCTTCTTTCACTCTACTTTCAAATAATGGTGTAGAATCAATACTCATAGGCACTCGATTTCGTTACTATTTTGAAATCAAAACGCCAAGTATGACCCAATTATTATATTTGTGCTAAAATTTTTTAAACAGTTAATGTAACATTCTGCTTTTTCGCCATCTTGCGAAGATTGATCAAAGCATAGCGCATACGTCCCAGAGCCGTATTGATGCTGACATTGGTGGCGTCGGCTATCTCCTTGAACGACATATCCTCATACATTCTCATAACCAGCACCTCGCGCTGCTCTTCCGGCAAAAATTCCACCATTTTACGGATGTCGTCATGGATTTGCTCCGTCACCATCTGCTCCTCAACTGAAGGATCCTGGAAACGGGCGTTATCGAGCATGTCGTAGTCTTCCTTTGTCGGGTCGACCATAGGCAAACGCTTGGCCTTGCGGAAATAGTCTATAATAAGGTTATGCGCGATACGCATCGCGAACTGTATGAATTTGCCTTCCTCTTTGTAAACTCCGGCCTTAATGGTGCGGATAATCTTAAGAAATGTATCCTGGAAGATATCATCAGCCAATTGCTTATCTTTGACAAGCATCAGGATGTACGAAAAAATCTTATTCTGGTAACGGTCAACCAAAATTTGGAAACTGGCCACGTCACCGTTCTGGTAACTCAGAACCAATTCCTTGTCATTTAACATATCAGACATAAGTCCCCCCTTTTTTAAAGGTTATACATTCAAAAAGGGTAAAGTTTATTCGATAATGTCTCTCCTATTTTTTATTGGTTGAACAATATTTTGACCTAAATTTTTGCAAATATACAACATTTTTCAATACGATGCTTAAATTTTTTGTAATTTCGTGCAATTTTTTTGAGACAACTTAGTTTGAGATGAACAAAATTGAGAGCATAGAAATTCACGGTGCAAGAGTTAACAACTTGAAAAACATTAACTTACGCATTCCTAAAAACAAACTCATCGTAATTACGGGTTTGTCGGGCTCCGGCAAGTCGTCATTGGCCTTCGATACCATTTATGCCGAAGGACAACGCCGTTACGTGGAAAGTTTGAGTTCTTACGCCCGTCAGTTTATGGGTCGTCTCAGCAAGCCGGATGTCGACATGATAACCGGCCTCTCGCCCGCCATAGCCATACAACAGCGCACCATGACGAGCAACCCGCGTTCAACAGTCGGCACCACCACCGAGATTTATGAATATCTCAAGCTTTTGTACGCACGCATAGGCCGCACCTACTCGCCAGTCTCAGGCAAAGAGGTGAAAAGGAATCAGGTTGACGACGTGGTCGACTTCATCCTCACCCAAAACGGCAGCGCCGCCTACATTCTCGCTCCCATTATACTTCCAGAAGGACGTACTATTCAGGAACATCTCAATATCTTATTGCAGCAAGGTTTCAACCGATTGATTGTCAAAGGTGAAGCCAAACGCATTGAGGATTACCTGACCGAAAAAGCTAAAGACAAGCCCAAGGACATACGAGTTATGGTCGACCGCCTGAAGGTGAACGATAGCACCGCCGAGCAGATTGGACAGCTTGCCGACTCCATACAGACAGCTTTTTACGAGGGCAAGGGTGATTGCATCATAATGATTGACAATCAAGGAGATAAGAAAGAATATTCGTTCTCATCACGCTATGAGGCTGACGGCATCACCTTCGAGCCGCCAACCGAGCACCTGTTTTCGTTCAACAACCCTTACGGAGCCTGTCCTACCTGCGAGGGTTTCGGCAACATTATAGGCATAGACGAGGATTTGGTAGTGCCCGACAAGTCGCTTTCTGTGTTCGACAATGCGGTGGCCTGCTGGAGAGGCGAGAAAATGTGCGAATACAAGGACCATCTCGTGAGAGTGGCTCACCACTTCGACTTCCCTATCCACAAGCCATATTATCAGCTCACTGAGGAACAAAAGGAAACTCTTTGGAAAGGCAACAAGTATTTCCAAGGCATAAACGACTTCTTCAAAGACGTTGAAAGTCAGACATATAAGATTCAATACAGAGTGATGCTGGCCCGTTATCGCGGCAAGACCACCTGTCCTGACTGTCACGGCAAACGTCTGCGCAAAGAGGCCAGCTATGTGAAGATTAACGGCAAGAGCATTACCGACCTGACAGTGATGCCGATAAGCGAGCTTAAAAAGTTTTTCCAAACCATAAAACTCTCACAATCAGACGCTTCCATCGCCGAAAGGCTGTTGGTTGAAATCCGCAACCGCATAGATTTCCTGCTGGAAGTGGGCTTGGGATACCTCACTCTGAATCGTGCGTCAAACACTTTGTCGGGAGGCGAAGCTCAGCGCATCAATCTGGCCACTTCGTTAGGCAGCAGCCTGGTCGGCTCCACCTACATTCTTGACGAGCCCAGCATCGGTTTGCATTCACGTGACACCCAGCAGCTTATAAAGGTGCTGAAACATTTGCGGGACATAGGGAATACCGTCATAGTGGTAGAGCATGATGAGGATATCATACGCGCCGCCGATCAGATAATCGACATTGGACCTTACGCCGGCAGATTCGGCGGCGAACTGGTGTTTCAAGGCGACATCAAGGCCATGCTCAAAAGCTCCAAATCACTCACGGCCCAATACATCACCGGAAAACAGCAGATTCCGGTGCCCAAACGCCGTCGCAAATGGAACAACTCCATTGAGTTTGTAGGCTGTCTGGAGCATAACCTCAAGAATATCAACGTCAGAATACCGTTAAACGTACTCACAGTGGTGACCGGCGTCAGCGGTTCAGGCAAGTCGTCTCTGGTCAACAACATCATATACACTTCGCTTAAGAAGCATTTCGGCGGCACTGCCGACAAAACAGGCTCATTCGGCAGCATGCGCGGCAGCTTGCAGGCCATACAGTCGGTAGAGCTGATAGACCAAAACCCGATTGGCAAGTCAACACGTTCAAATCCTGTAACTTACGTCAAGGCTTTCGACGACATCCGAGCTCTATTCGCCGATCAGAAACTCTCAAAAATGCGTGGCATAAAGGCAGGTTACTTCTCGTTTAACGTTCCTGGCGGCCGTTGCGACAACTGCGAAGGCGAAGGAGTGCTCAAGGTCGAGATGCAATTTATGGCCGACGTGTCTCTACAATGCGACGTCTGTCACGGCAAACGTTACAAAGACGAGGCTCTGGAGATAAAATTCCTCGACAAGAACATTTTCGACATACTCGAGATGAGCATTGACGAGGCTATAATTTTCTTCAGCCAACCCAACGAATATAAAAACACAACCGACCGCATCATAATGAAACTCAAGCCGTTACAAGATGTCGGTTTGGGATATCTGAAGATGGGACAGCCCTCATCCACCCTTTCGGGCGGCGAGGCACAGAGAATCAAACTGGCATCTTTCTTAGTGAACGGTTCGAACGAGAAACCCACCCTGTTCATCTTCGACGAGCCCACCACAGGCTTGCATTTCCATGATGTCAACAAGCTTCTGGCTGCTTTCGAGGCTTTGCTGAACAACGGACATTCGCTCATAGTCATTGAGCACGACCCCGATGTCATCAAGACAGCCGACTGGATCATCGACCTCGGCCCTGAAGGTGGCAACGAAGGTGGAAACCTTGTGTTTGAAGGCACTCCCGAAGATTTGGCAAAATGCAAGGAAAGCTATACGGCTGCCGTAATAGCTAAAAAGTTATCTTAATTTCAGGCCTCAGACTAACTCCAGGCATCAAAGCGACCGTCGTCCGAATGGTAATCCTTAAGCCATTCGTAGGCGTCCCAGCTGCCCTTGCCGTCGGCATACGCCTCTTCCATTATGTCTGCAATGGCAGCCAGCGATATATCCGATTCGGTTTCCAGAATTATTCCGATTTCATACAAGGCATTGCAGTCATGTTCGGAATATGCCTTTTCATACAGTTCGTCAGGGATGTCAACCTCGTAGTTTTTCTCATCCCATTCGTCATAAAAAGCTTTTTTCATATCTTCATATTATGTTGAACAAATACATGAAGTAACATTACCAAAATATTTGTTTTTCAAATCTTTATCACTGATGATAACATGCAGCATTCCCCAATCCATGAAGTTCAAAGTACAGGAGTCGTAGTCGTCGGAATCAATCTGTAAAAGTTCAGTCCATCCGTTGTACGGGGCGTCCCAATCTTCCCATTCGCGGTTGTACGGCTCACCCAAAAGTTTGTTGCCATCGCAGTGGGCATCAGCCTCCGAAAAACTGATTTTCAGTTCTTTCATAGCAACCGGATTGTCGTCGTCATCGACAAAAACCACTTGTTCAAACACTTGGTTTTCAATATCTTCCACATAAAACACCTTGATATCATCCTTACTCCAATACATATCCTCGGGGCTGTATGAGTCGAAATTGCCGAAATAATAGTCAAGTGCAGCGAAGAAATAAAGCATACCCTTGTGAGGCAGCCGGTTGTCCCTGTCTAAGGCCGCAATTTCGTCACAACGTATCTGGCAAACGAAGGTCAAATCGTCGGGAACCTCAAATTTTTCAGGCATATCAGGGTTACCCCACCACTTGCTCTTCATGAACAGATCCTCATCTGTTTTTCCGACATTAATTTTTATGGAATGCATGCAATATTTTTCTGCAAATTTAATTAATAATTTTGTATCTTTGCACTCATAAAACGAGTGTAATTCTATTTTTTGTTAAAATGCCAGTATTCAAAGCCATTTTGAAGAATTTCAATATGTTGCTGACAGGCGTTTTTATGGTGTTATTTTTGATAATGATACCTAAAAGCGGCGTGTCACAGGATACTATTAGGCACAACAAATTCGAGGGCAACCTCAGCATGACCATTCAGCAGCTGGGCATGACATACTGGGCAGCCGGAGGTGAGAGCAACGCCAGCGGCAAGGTAACCGCCTTTTTCAAGCACTCTTACACCCGCAACCTGTTCAACTACGAGACCACCGGACTCTTTGCTTACGGGATACAGAATTTCGCAAAGGACAAGCGCACCGAAAAGACCGAAGACCGACTGGAGATGTCCATGACCATGAGTCATAACAACAATAAGCACCTCACATTCACCTCCATTGCTGCCTTGAAAACCCAGTTCTCGGACGGTTTCAAATACCCTAACGACTCCATCCCTATTTCACGTTTCTTTGCACCTGCATATATCACAGTGTCAATAGGTTACACTTACAAAATCTGCAACGAGCTAAGCATTTTCATGAGCCCCGTGGCAGGCAAGTTCACCTTTGTGACCGACAAGACACTGGCCGACAATGGAGCTTTCGGCGTGGAGGCTGCCTATTGGAATGTGGTGGACGGCGACAGCACCTGGGTACCCGGCAAGAATTTCCTCGGAGAGCTTGGTTTCAACATTCTCATCAAGTACAAACAGGAGTTCAAAAACAACATCAGCATCTTCTCCACTCTCAACCTATACAACAACTATATGGACGCCAACCGCGCCAACAGATGGAACATAGATGTCGACTGGGAAACAGGTATCAGATTCAAAATCAGCAAGTATATTTCAACCGTCGTAAACATCCATATGATATACGATGACAACGTAAAATTCCTTGTCGACGGCAAACAAAAAGCAATTCTTCAGTTTAAAGAGTCGCTTGGTATTAGTTTTTTATATAACTTTGCAACATGATTTATTAGTAATTAACAATTTATATTATGAAAAACGTGAACCCCGAAATTCTCGAAAAGGCAAAGTCTTGGTTATCAGACAAATACGATGCCGAGACAAGAAAACAGGTCCAGTATCTTATAGACAATGACCCCAACGAACTGACCGAGAGTTTCTATCGTATTCTCGAGTTTGGAACAGGCGGATTGCGCGGTATTATGGGCGTAGGAACCAACCGCATGAACATCTACACTGTTTCAATGGCCACACAGGGCTTAGCCAACTACATCAAGATGATGTACACCGACATCAAGACACCTCAAGTAGCCATCGCCTACGACTGCCGTAACAACAGTAAGGACTTTGCACAGATAGCCGCCGACGTGCTTTCAGCCAACGGCATTAAAGTATTCTTGTTCAGTGCATTACGTCCTACACCTGAGCTTTCGTTTGCCATTCGCGAACTGAAATGCCAGTCAGGTATAGTTGTCACAGCATCGCACAACCCTAAGGAATACAACGGTTATAAAGTGTATTGGGAAGACGGCGGACAGATTGTGGCTCCACACGACAAGAACATCATTGCCGAGGTGCAGAAAATCACTGACATCTCAATGGTGAAGCGCAAAAAGAACGCCAAGCTCATAGAAATGCTCGATGAGAGTTTTGACGAGATTTATCTCAACAAAGTGATGAACCTCTCACTTTCACCAAAGCTGGTCAAGAAGCACAAGAACCTGTCGTTCGTCTACACTCCTATACACGGAACTGGCGGTCAAGTAATGCCAAAACTCTTTGCCAAGGCCGGATTTAAGAATTTCTATCCAGTTGAGGAACAGATGATTACAGACGGCAACTTCCCGACAGTGGTGTCACCTAACCCGGAGGAGCCGGCAGCCATGAGCATGGCCATTGAGAAAGCCAAAGCAATGAATGCCGATGTGGTTTTAGCCACCGACCCAGACGCCGACCGCGTTGGCGTGGCAGTAAAGGACGACAACGGCGAATTCCTCCTGCTCAACGGTAATCAGACCGCATCCATACTTACCTACTACATCCTGACCCGTTGGGATGAACTCGGCAAGCTCACAGGCAAGGAATTCATTGTCAAGACAATAGTGACAACCGATTTGTTGCTCAAGATAGCCAAAAAGTTCAATGTCAAGACATACGACGTACTCACAGGCTTCAAGTATATAGCCGACAAAATCTTGAACAAGCCTCAGGAGCAGTTTATTTGCGGCGGTGAGGAAAGCTACGGCTTCCTGGTTGGCGACTTCGTCCGCGACAAGGACGCCATCATCACCTGCTACATGCTGGCCGAAGCCACAGCTTGGGCAGCCGAACAGGGCAAGACTCTCTACCAGATTCTCAAAGATATCTACAAAGAATTCGGTGTTTACAGGGAAAAACTGGTTTCTCTCACCAAGAAAGGCATCAGCGGCAATGAGGAAATCAAACGCATGATGCTCGAGTTCCGTCAGGATCCTCCTAAGACCCTCCTCGGTTCAAGAGTTACAGAAGTCAGAGACTACAAACTCAGCATCAGCAAAGATATCACATTCGGCGTGGAAACTCTGATCAATCTGCCGAAGTCAGACGTATTGCAGTTCTTCACAGAAGACGGCATAAAAGTCAGCGTAAGACCTTCAGGCACAGAGCCTAAGATCAAGTTCTACTTCAGCATGAATGAGCCTCTTGATAAAATAGAAGAACTCAGCGGAGTTGAACAGGAGCTCCAGGACAACCTCGACGAGCTCGCCAAACTGTTCACCGAGCCTAAAGCAGAATAGGCGACTACTCGCCTATTCTGTGCAAAGCATCTATCGCAAGTTGATAATTAGGGTTTTCCTTCAATATCCGGAGATAGATGCTTTTTGCTTGCTTGTAGTTACCCTTCTGTTCGTAGGCCACGCCCATGTTCAGCATGGCATCCACCGACCTGGGGTTCACCTCCAAAGCTTTGTCGAAACAATCAATTGCCTTGTCATAATCTAACAAATACACCAGATTCACATATCCTTTGTTGAACAGAATCTGATAGTTTCCCGGCATTCTTACATCGAGAGTGTCATATATCTCCAGAGCTTTCTCCGGATCACCGTTATCCTGCAGATACATGGCGAGGTCATAATACGAAGCGTAGTTGTCAGGCTCCATCTCTATTGCCAGATTGTAGAAATCTCTAGCCATAGGATTGCGTTGGGCCGAGTAGATGTTGGCTATCTGAAGCACGGGGTCGATAAAGGTATCGTCTTGGCTTCTGGCCTTCATAAACTGTTTCAACGCCAGGACCGTGTCGTTTTTAGACATGCCAATCACACCTCTCATGTAATAAGCCTGCGGATTTATCGCATTGAGTTCCAATGCCTTATCCAGATATGCGTTAGCCATATTTGTGTTGCCTTGCAGGAAACTCAGCTCAGCCAGCTTCACCACAGGACGTGAGTCCAGAGGGGCTATCTCTGTAGCCTTGTTCAAAGTAAGCAGAATGTTGTCCTGATCGCCCAAAGCATAGTAAATATCAGCCAAAACGAGCAAGGCGTCTACGTTCTTGCCATCTATGGACAAAGCGCTGTTGATGTCTCTGATTGCATTTCCAACCTGCTCATTTGCAAGGTAATAACGGGCCCTGTTGATGTATGCCTCGGCATCCAGAGAATCAAAAACGGCTTCTTCAACAGCCATCTCGGCATTTTGTTGCTTTTCAGAATTTTTATTATTCTTAGAGCCAGTTTCCGAACAGCTCACAAGTATAGCCAGGCATGCCAATGCCAGAAAAACTTTTCTCATAAACGTCTGTCTTTCAGAATATTAAAGATCTTGATCTGTTTCTTTCAGAGCCTCATTAATCTTTTGTGTGAGTTCGTCGCAAAGCTCAGGATTCTCCTCAAGCAGCTTCTTCAGGGCATCCCTACCCTGTCCGAGCTTGGTTTCGTTGTAACTGAACCATGAACCGCTCTTCTTGATGATGTTGAGTTCTACACCTATGTCGATTATCTCGCCTATGCGTGAGATTCCCTCGCCGTAGAGAATGTCAAACTCTGCTTTTCTGAACGGAGGAGCCACCTTGTTCTTGACAACCTTCACCTTAACGCGGTTGCCGGTAATGTTTTCACCGTCCTTAATCTGGCTGACCTTACGGATGTCGATACGCACTGAACTATAGAATTTCAAGGCGTTACCACCTGTTGTAGTCTCCGGATTGCCGAACATCACACCGATTTTCTCTCTCAACTGGTTGATGAAGATGCAGACTGTGGAAGTTTTGCTGATGGAAGCTGTAAGCTTACGCATGGCCTGTGACATCAGACGAGCCTGCAAGCCCATCTTGCTGTCGCCCATCTCGCCTTCGATTTCACTCTTTGGAGTAAGTGCGGCCACAGAGTCGATGACTATGACGTCAATAGCGCCCGAACGGATAAGGTTTTCAGCTATTTCAAGGGCCTGTTCGCCGTTGTCCGGCTGTGACACCAGCAGATTCTCGATGTCAACGCCCAGTTTCTTGGCGTAGAAACGGTCGAAAGCATGCTCAGCATCAATGAAAGCGCCAATTCCGCCATGTTTCTGAGCCTCGGCTATGACGTGCAGAGCCAGAGTCGTCTTACCGGAACTCTCCGGTCCGAACACCTCTATGATACGGCCGCGCGGCATGCCGCCAATGCCCAATGCGTAATCCAATCCGATAGATCCGGTCGATATAGCGTCAATCTTTTCCTGATGATTGTCACCGAGGCGCATGATACTGCCCTTTCCGAACGACTTCTCAATGTTTCCCATCGTGGCCTCCAAGGCCTTCAGTTTCTCCTGTCTTACTTTCTCGACATCTTCCTCGATATTTTTATTTGCCATTTTGTAAATTGTTTTTAATCAATGAGTTAATAAATACTTTTCCTATAATTCCAAAATATTCCAGCTCAATTTTGACGAGTTTTTAATCAAACTGGAACGTTACAAAGATAACTGTTTTTTTTGAAACAACAAAATTATTTGACTTTTTTTTGATAAAAATCACAAATATCTTTTATGCCGCATTCTTCACATTTTGGTTTGCGCGCCACGCACACGTATCTGCCGTGCAAAATCAGCCAATGATGAGCCTTTGAGAGAATATTTTGCGGTATGTGCTCCACAAGCTGTTTCTCGGTTTCAAGAGGGGTTTTGGCCCCGTGAGTCAGGCCTATGCGGGCCGACACCCTGAACACATGGGTATCCACTGGCATGGCAGGCTTGTCGAAGGCTACAGCCATAACTACATTGGCAGTCTTCCGCCCTACTCCAGGAAGTCGTTGCAAATCATCCAGATTAGAAGGAACCACGCCGTCAAACTCGGTCACCAGAGCCTTGGCCATTCCTATCAGATTCTTTGCCTTGTTGTTGGGATAAGAAATCGACTTAATCAGTTGGTACACATCATCCTGCGAAGCTTCCGACAAAGACTTGGCGTCAGGAAAGCGTTCGAACAAGGCCGGAGTGGTCATGTTGACCCTCTTGTCGGTACACTGGGCCGACAGTATCACAGCCACGATTAATTGATAGGGATTTTCGTATTTCAATTCTGACTCCGCTATGGGCATAGCTTGCTCGAAATAGTCAATAAATGCTGCGTATTTCCGCTGAATATCAATATTTTTCATTTTTAACAAAATTCTCAACAAAATTAGATTTTTTTTCTTATTTTTGCAAAAAATATTTAATGGAGAAAACTATTGTGTCGGAATATAGTTTAGTTGAAGTTTTAACCAAGCGGGATATCAAGCGATGGTTAGCATTTCCGTCAAAATTATATAAAAAGGACGAGCATTACGTCAGACCTTTGGACAGCGATGTCGAAAAGGTGTTCGACCGTGAGCAGAACAAGCTGTTCCGCCACGGTGACGCCGCCAGATTCCTGCTTAAGAACTCAAAAGACGAGATTGTAGGCCGTATAGCCGTATTCTACGACGAGAAGACCTCAAAGGTGTACGAGAACGAGGAAAACGGCCAGAAAACAGGCGGTTGCGGCTTCTTCGACTGCATAAACGACCAGGACGCCGCTAACATGTTGTTCGACAAAGCCAAGCAATGGCTTGAGGAACGCGGCTTCGAGGCCATGGACGGCCCTATCAACTTCGGCGACCGTGACTACTTTTGGGGATGCTTGGCCGAGGGTTTCACCGACCCCATCTTCAACATGCCCTACAACTATCCTTACTACAACCAACTGTTTGAAAACTATGGTTTTAAGGATTATTTCAAGCAGTTTACTTTCCGTCGCAGCCTCACCCCTGGCGGCTTTGACCCGATTCTCCATGAGAAAGCGGCTCAGATTTACAGCAATCCCGACTATTCGTTTGAAATTCTAAATAAACGTCAAATAGACCGCTACGCCGACGATTTTCTGACCATTTACAATAAAGCGTGGGGTTCCATTCCGGGCACAGCCAAGCTGACACGCCAACACGCCCTGGCATTGTTGAAAAGCCTGAAACCCATCATAGACCCGCGTCTGATGCACTTTGCATACTACAAAGGCGAACCCGTGGGATTCTTCCTCATGATTATAGACCTCAACCAGATATACAAGGGTCTTAACGGTAACGCCAAGGGTTTCAATGCTTTACGCATATTATGGAGAATCAAGGTGTCTAGAATCTGCACCCGTGCCATATCGCTGGTGTTCGGCATAGTTCCGGAGCATCGCAAAAAAGGCCTTGAGGCAGGTTTGGTTTGCTCGCTCGAGTCACAGGCAATCAAGAAGAAATTCAAATATAACGAATTGCAGCTCAATTGGATAGGAGACTTCAACCCTCCAATGATAAAGATTGCCGACCGTGCCGGATGCAAGCATTACAAGACACATATCACATACAGATACCTGTTTGACAGGACCAAGCCTTTCACCAGGGCCAAACTGCAACAAAACGGTAAAAAAGAAGATGATAGAGACTAAAGGCATATATAAGTCGTTCGGTAATGTCGATGTTATCAAAGGCATTGATTTACAGATAAATAATGGTGAAATAGTCACCATTGTCGGAGCGTCAGGCGCCGGCAAGACCACCCTTTTGCAAATCATCGGAACCCTGGAGAAAGCCGATAAAGGCGACGTGCTGTACGATGGCCAAAACGTGAGCAGGATGAATCAGAAGACACTGGCTGCATTCCGCAACAAAAACATAGGATTCGTGTTCCAGTTCCATCATCTGCTGCCTGAATTCACAGCTCTGGAAAACATCTGCATACCTGCATTTATAGCCGGAACACCCAAAAGTGAAGCTATAGACAGAGCCATGCAATTGCTTGATTATCTTAAGCTTACTGACAGAGCAGATCACAAGCCGTCAATGCTGTCAGGAGGCGAACAGCAACGCATAGCCGTGGCAAGAGCCCTCATCAACAAACCGGCTGTTATACTGGCCGACGAGCCTTCAGGCAACCTCGACTCTCAAAACGCCAAGGAGTTGCACGAGCTCTTTTTCAAATTGAGAGAACAGACGGGGCAAACCTTTGTCATAGTCACCCACAACCCCACTCTTGCAGAGATGGCCGACCGTACCCTTACGATAAAAGACGGCAAAATAGAAAGCAATAAATGACAAGAAACAATGCGCAAATCAATTAAATACATATTCCTTTTGACTTTCGGACTATTCTGTATGACAACGACTTTCGTTGAGGCTCAGGTACAGGCCCCCTCTTTCCAGTCGTTAGTGTCATCGGGCGACAATGAGTTTGCCAACCAAGAGTACATCAAGGCCAAGACCTATTATCAAGAGGCCCTGCGTTTAAAGCCGAACGACTCCAACGCCAAAGCCAAACTCGACAAAACCCTGCAGAAAATCAGGGAGGAAAACAAAAAAGAGGAACAGTTCTTCGAATATATCGACAATGCCGACGCTTTGTACGCTAACGGTGAGCTCGACAAAGCCCTTGCAGAATACAACAAGGCCCTGAAGATATTCCCTAAAGATGAATACGCCCAGGGAAAGAAAACTGAAATCAGCACTATCCTCAAGAACGAGAAGGATAAAGTGAATGCATTCAACGAAATGGTTGCCTTAGGCGACAACCTGTTGAAGCAGGAAAAATACGCCGAAGCCGTGATGCAATATGAGTCGGCTTTGCAGCTTTACCCCAACAACACCATGGTCAGGGAAAAGTATCAGGATGCCAAAAACAAAAAGGATGCTTATGATACCAAAATTTCTGAATATGAAAAATTTAAGGCTAAAGGTTTAGAATTTACTTTAAGAAAAAAATACGGTGAAGCCATAGACTATTACCGTCAGGCTTTGGAGCTTTATCCCAACGATACGGAGATTCCGGGCTTAATTAAAGAGCTGCAGACACAGAAAGATATAGCCGACAATTACGACGCCAGAATCACCGAAGCCGACAACTATTACGAAGACCGCTCGTACAACGAGGCTAAGGCTTCATATCAGGCCGCTCTTCAGGTTATCCCCGACGACTCATACGCCTTGGGAATGATAGCCCGCATAGACGAAATTGTGAACAGCCCCGAATATCTGAAGATACAAAACGACAAAGCCAAGCTTGACAGCGACTTCGACAATCTGATGAGCCGAGGTGAAAGCGCCGAAGCCATGAAGAACTATGAGCAGGCCCTCACCTGCTACGTAAGCGCATTGGAGCTCAAGCCAAACAACGCCCAAGCCCTTGCCAAGAAAAAGAATGCCGAGGATATGATTCTGTATCAGGAGCAACAGCGCAAGGAACAGGAACGTCTGGCCGCGGCAGAAGCCGAGAAACAGCGTCAAGCCAACATCAACAACCTGCTCGGCCTTGGCAACAAGCAGCTTAACGAAAAGAAGTACGCTGAAGCTGAACTGTCGTTCAACGAGGTGCTTCGCTTGGATCCGAATAACGCCACAGCCATTGCACAACTGAGCGTAATTGCCGGATTTTATGAGGAAATCCAACGTCAGAAACAGGAAAATTACAATACCGCCATGGCTGAGGGCTCATACGCTTTCGACAGCCGCAAATATGCCGAAGCCATACGCCAGTACAACATAGCTTTGGCCAACAAGCCTGGCGATGAGGCTGCAACTCAAAGACTTGCAGAGTCACAACAGATGGAAAACATGCGAGTTTCCGCCCTTGCAAACGAATACAACAGCTATGTCACCAAGGGTGATGCCCAGTTGCAGACCAAGAATTACGACAAGGCCATAGAATTCTACACCAAGGCCGTTCAGTTGAACACCGACAACCCGTATGCAGCAAACAAAATCAGGGAGATAGGCGAAATCCTGAAAGCCAACAAACTGGTCGAGCTGACCCCTGTAGCGGTCACCATCAACACAAACGAAACCAAACGCTTTGAGTTTCAGCCTGTTGACGTGACTACCAGAAGGGGCAACTACATATTGATTAAGGCCAAGAATCTGGTTGAGAAACCGTTCATCATGTACATTTCGTACGGCAACAGGGACGGCGAACACGGCGGATTCATGGTCAGTGTTCCTAACAATCAGGAAGTCAATGACTTTATAGTCCGCATAGGCTCACAATACAAGTGGTTCAGCGAAGACAACACTTGGATTGAGGTGATGCCTGAAGGCGGCAGCATAGAAATCAGCACAATGGAAATAACAAAAGGCAACTAAAATGGATAAGAAGGACCCACGTTATCAGTTGTATATCAACATTTTGAAGGAAGAACTCGTTCCCGCCATGGGCTGTACCGAGCCTATTTGTCTGGCTTACGCGGCAGCCAAGGCCCATCAGACACTAGGTTGTATACCGGACCGTGTAGATGTGTTGGCCAGCGGCAACATCATCAAGAACGTGAAAAGTGTCATAGTGCCTAACACTAACGGCATGAAGGGCATCAAAGCAGCAGTGGCCGTGGGTATCATAGCCGGCAATCCGGACAAAGCTCTTGAAGTTATTGCCAACGTTACACCGGAACAGAAAAAAGAAACCGAAAATTATCTAGCCTCCACCCCTATCACCGTAAAACACATCAGCTGCCAGGAACAACTGGATGTAACCATAATAGCTTACAAGGGCGAACATCACGCCGACGTTAGGATTTCGGGCTTCCACACCAACATAGTTCTCATTCAGAAGGACGATGAGGTTCTGTTCAAGAGTGAAACCATCAGCAAACCCACCAAGGAACTCACCGACCGCAGCTGCCTCAGCATATCGGGCATAGTCGATTTCGCCGACAGCCTCGACCTGGACGATGTGCGTGAAACAATCGGACGCCAGATACAATACAACACCGCTATCTCAAACGAGGGCTTGAAACACAATTGGGGCGCCAATATAGGCAGCACCCTGCTTAAATACTACGGCGACGATATCAAAGTGAAAGCCAAGGCGCGCGCCGCAGCAGGCTCCGATGCCCGCATGAACGGATGCGAACTGCCAGTAATCATCAACTCAGGCAGTGGCAATCAGGGCCTTACGGTCTCCATGCCGGTAATAGCCTACGCCGAAGAATACCACATTGACGACGACCGCCTCTACCGCGCTCTGGTGGTGTCCAACCTCACCGCCATACACCAGAAGACACGCATCGGCCGTCTCTCCGCCTACTGCGGCGCCGTCAGCGCAGGATGCGCTGCCGCATGCGGAATCGCATACCTCCTTGGCGAGAACCTGGACGTTATCGAACACACGCTCAGCAACGCCGTGGTCACGGTATCTGGCATAATCTGTGACGGAGCCAAAGCTTCGTGCGCAGCAAAGATAGCGGCCTCAGTTGAATCCGGAATTCTCGGTTACTACATGTATAAAGACGGACAGGAGTTCGCCGCAGGCGACGGCATAGTCGGATGCGACATAGAAGACACCATCAACAATGTGGGTCTGGTCGGCTCAATCGGCATGAAGGAAACCGACACCGAGATTATCGACATAATGACAAAATAAGGTGAAAATCAAGCGTCTGCTTCGTTAAGCGACATTATCACAGACTTCATCTCGACCAGATTGATCTGCTCGTTGGCGATTTTGTTGTAAAACTCTATCCCCGACTCGCAATTGTATTTCTTCAGCAACTCGCTGAAGTTCTTGTCGCTTATGGATATCTTCCAGTTTTTGAGTTTTCTGTGGAAAATCGAGCTGCCGAGAGCAGAATCCTTCATCTCCTCGTCCTTGAGGAAACGACGTATCTTCGATTTTGCCTTCTCCGTATTGACGTATCCGAGCCAGTCGGCTTTGGGCGACTGCTTCTTACTGGTTTGAATCTCTACACGATCGCCATTGCTTAGCACATGTCTGATGGGCTGCATCTTGCCGTTGACACGGGCTCCTATGCACTGGCTGCCCACGCTGGTGTGTATCTCAAATGCAAAATCGAGTATTGTTGAGCCCAGAGGCAGCTGCTTCACCTCCCCTTGCGGCGTGATGATGTATATCTTGTCGGCCTTACCCTTTTGAGCTTTTTTGCCATCCAAAGGATTGAAATCCACACTGTTGACGTCCTCGAGTATGTTCCTGATCTGATTCAGCCACTCGTCAACGGTCTGGCTCTTGTCGCCGCTGGCTTTGTACGACCAATGCGAGGCGCCGCCTTTCTCGGCTATGTAGTCCATGCGTTCTGTCCTGATTTGCACTTCCACATACACCTTATTGTAGTGTACAGTGGTGTGCAAGGACTCATATCCCGAAGCCTTAGGCTTTGTAATCCAGTCTCTTAAGCGCTTTTCTTCAGGCTTGTACAAGCTGGCCACCAGAGCGTAGACGCCCCAGCAGTCGGCTATCTCTTTGGAAGGCTTTGAATTGTGTATGATAATTCTCACTGCAAACAGGTCATAAACCTTTTCGAAAGGCACTCCCTGAGCCTGCATCTTGGCAAAAATAGAAGGTATTGACTTGGTACGCCATTTGATGGTGGCTTCTATGCCCTGCTGACTCAATCCCATGCGGATAGGAAGCAGGAAATCGGCCATCATCTCCTCCTGTTTTACCTTGGATTCGGTGATTTTATTCTTAATCTCATAGTATTCCTTGGGGTTTTCATAAATCATCAAGGCCTCTTCCAACTCCTTTTTGATATTGTACAGACCCAGACGGTGGGTTATCGGAATAATGAGATACTTGGTATTCTCAAAAAACCTCTCCAGACTCTTCTTGCTTATGGTTTCAACGGAATCCCCTGGATTTACAATTATATTGCCGTCAATTTCGTCCAGATGGCGGCAGTTGGCAAGACAATGCGCTATGATTATCATCAATACGCGTATGTCGTCTATCATCGACAAGAACAGTTTCCTGAAAGTGTCGGACTGAACGTTATACTGATCGTAATCGATGGAAGTGATTTTGTGTAAACCTTTGAGAATAAGCGCCACACGTTCGCCAAACTTCTCCTGAATCTCTTCATATGTGGCATCGGTAAACTTTACAATATTGTGTAAAAGCGAACATACAACGGATTTACTGTGTAAACCCATTTCAGAATAGGCTATCTGCGCCACCTCAATCACATGAAGCATCATCGGTCTGCCCGACTTCATGCGAATGCCGTTGTATTTTTCCCAGCACAGCTCATAGGCACTCTTCGCATAACCAACCTCCTCCAGAGTCATTGTCTCCCCTATGGATTGAACGAGATCATCAAACGCCTTCCCTATCTCTACTATTTCTTGTTCCGAATACTTTCCCAAATTGCAAAATTTTACATCGCAAAAATACAAAATTAATTCAAAAATGCATTATTTTTGCACCGCATTTTTAAATTTGAGTTCAAATAATAAACGTTTGCTTGTTACGTTATATTATAGCGCTGTGGTAAAATGAATAAAAAGTTTCTAAAAAATATCATTTTTTTACTTTTTATCAACCTTTTGATAAAGCCGTTCTGGATACTCGGTGTCGACCGTGCCGTCCAGAACCTCGTAGGTGACACATCTTACGGCCTTTATCTCGCCATATCACAGTTCTCTTACCTTTTCTACATTCTGCTCGACCTGGGTCTGACCAATTTCAACAACCGCAACATTGCGCAGAACAACCAGCTGCTTTCAAAGCATTTCGTAGGAATATCACAGGCAAAGATACTGCTCACCATACTGTATTTCCTTGTAATCTTTATCATAGGATGGCTGATAGGCTACCGCGGCGAACAGCTGAAACTGCTTGCAATTGTCGGTTTTAACCAGGTTTTGCTGTCGTTCATACTATACGTCAGATCCAACATTTCGGCCCTGCTTCTGTTCAAGACCGACAGCATACTGTCAGTGCTGGACCGCGTGCTTATGATATTGATTTGCAGCTTCCTGCTGTGGTCGGGCTTTGTTCCTAGAGCCGACTTCAATATCTACAGCTACATCTACGCCCAGACAGTTTCATACGTCATAACCCTCATCATAGCCGTGGCAATAGTGCTTCGACACACCGGCAAGCTTACAATCAGAATCAACATCCCGTTTGTGATTATGATTATCAAGAAAAGCCTGCCCTACGCCCTGCTAGTGCTGCTGATGAGTTTTTACAACCGTTTGGAACCCGTTCTCATTGAACGCATACTTCCCGACGACATAGCGGCATCTCAAGCCGGAGTTTACGCCCGTGCCTGGAGGCTTTTCGATGCCGGCAACAACATTTCATACCTATTCTCCGTGATATTGCTGCCTCTGTTTGCAGCCATAATTAAAGAGAAGGAGGATTTGCAGGGTCTGGTCAAGCAGTCGTTCAGCATTATGCTATCGATGACCTGCATAATAGCTGTGCTGTGCATTTTCTACAGCCACAACTTCATGGAAATAATGTATCCAGAGCAAAACAACGAAGAGGCTTCAACCATACTGAAGATTTTGATGGGCAGTTTTGTCTCAATATCAGTCACATACATCTTTGGAACTTTGCTTACCGCCAACGGCAACCTGAAGTATTTGAACATAGTGGCTGCCTGCGGAGTGGTGATCAATATCTCGTTGAATTTCCTGTTTATCCCTCATTTCAAAGCGGTCGGTGCAGCTTTCACCAGCCTCAGCGTGCAGTTCATCACCTGCGTGATACAATTCCTGATTGCCAAAAAGGTGTTCAACCTGCGTCTTGGAGGCGGCTTCTGGATCAGACTGTTCATATTCCTTGCCGCTATTAGTGCAATCACTTATCTGTCAACCACTCTTACATTGAACTGGTGGGCTTCATTCGGAATAGCCGCCGGCGCCTGCGTCATCATTGCCTTTGTCACCAAGATGCTGGATTACAAGGAAATCAAGGATCTTCTGCTGTCTTCAATGCAAAATTTGAAGAAATAATTCAAAAATCATTCGATAATTAAAGAATTTTCACTATTTTTGTCAACTTTTTAGACAGTAAATATGACAGAAATAGATTCGAAGTGCATTTTTAAACTTATTCTTAAAAACAAGAAAAGTGTAATCATAATACTCGCTTTGGCTGTGCTCTGCGCCATAGTGTTCTCATCAAAAGCCTTCATCAAGCCGCTATACAAATCGACGGCCATCCTTTACCCCACAACCACTTACTCGGCCTCCAAAGCCATAATGAACACCAACGGACTTATTTACGTTGACCCTATGGAGATTGGAGAAGAGGCCCAAACCGACCAGATGATGCAAATATTGAATTCCGGCATCATCAGGGAGAAAATCATCGCCAAATACGACCTGGCTAACCATTACGGTATAAAGGACAATTGCGAGCACAAAGTTTACAGGCTCAATAAGGCATACGACAACAGAATCCGCGTCAGACGCACCGAATACAACTCCGTCAAGATCTCTGTCTTGGACACCGACCCTCAGATAGCGGCGGCCATAGCCAACGACATTGCCAATCTGTTCGACGAGACCATGAACGACATGCAGAAAGAAATAGCTGTAAAGGCCTTGGAAATAGTTGAAAAAGAATACAACAACACCATAAACAACATACTGGCCCTGGAAGATTCCCTGAAAAACAGCAAGAATAACATCTACCTCTATGAGCTGGAGTCTCAGAAAGCCAATCTCAGCCTTCTCAGAGCCAAATACGACGACGCGAGAATCAATGCCACCGAGACCATACCCCACAAACTGGTCGTAACCCAGGCCTACGTTTCCGACAAGCCGGTTTATCCCATCAGATGGGTCATAGTGGCAGTGACTTTCCTTGCCACTCTCATAGTGATTATTATGATTTTAGCATTATTTGAATATTCAGAAAACAAAAATAAAAAGCAAGATGAGTAATTATTTTGACAACACAGCTATGGTCCAGGTGATCAACAAATGGAAATGGCACATCGTTACCATCACCGTCATCGCGGCGATATTGGGTGCTATATTTTCGAGTGCGAGATTCATCACCCCGATGTACAAATCTGAAGCCGTCCTCTACCCTGGCAACGTCGCGGCATATTCCGATGAGACATTCACCGAACAGATGCTGCAGATTATGCAATCAAACGAGATAATGGATTCAATGGTTGAGAAATTCGACCTCATGAAGCATTATAATATCGACAAGTCTTACAAATACTGGAAAACCGCATTGGTTAGCGAATACCGTGAAAACGTGAGGATTTCCAGAACTCCTTACGACGCAGTGCTGGTCAAAGTGCTCGACAAAGACCCTGAAACCGCCTGTGCCATGGTCAACGAAATAATCCGTCTTTACAACGTGAAGGTGGGAACCATGCACAAAATCAAGAGAGCTGAGACCGTCGAGATGTACAAGCGTCAACTCCAGGAAAAACAAATGTTCATCGACTCATTGAAGAGCCACATGGCAGAGATTTCCACAAATTACGGAGTTATGGAATACGAAAGCCAATCGCGTGAGGTTACCAGAGGTTATCTCAACAACGGCGGCGGTTCCAAAAAGAACGACGATGTGACTGAGATGAAATCAAACGTTCAGAAATACGGTCCTGAAATCATAGCCCTCACCCAACTCATCGAAAGCGAAAGCATGGCTTACAGCCAGGTGAAGCTCGACTACGAGCAGGAACTCCGTTTCTACAACGCCAACATGACATTCTCAAACGTCATTTCAGCTCCTTATGTGGCCGATAAGAAGTCGTTCCCGGTACGCTGGGTGGTTGTGGCACTGTGCGCAATGGCCGCCTGTGTGCTTTCAATACTGGTAGCATACGTTTTAGAGCACAAAAACAACAAAGCTGAGTAATGTTATCCAATAAATACGTAAAGACAGCGGCATTATACCTGATTGCGGCGGCTTTCGTCGCGGTGGGGCTGTATTTTGTTGTCAAGAAAGACACTTATCTTGCGTTCGCCTTGCCGGCTGTGCTGGGTATACTCCTGCTTTACGTGTACTCTTTGGATAAAGTCTTACTCCTCATCTCCTTCCTGACCCCTCTGTCAATCAACATACAGTCGTTAGACGTGCAACTGGCGCTATCATTGCCGGCCGAGCCTATGCTTGCCGCCGTGCTGGTGCTTGTGATTGCCAAATACATCTATGAGCGCAAATTCGACCTTCAGATAGCGCGTCATCCGATATCAGTGGTGATTTACATAATGTTTATATGGATGATATTCACCACCGTCACAAGCGAATTGCCTATAGTTTCATTGAAATTCTTCGTTTCGCGCCTGTGGTTCGTGGTGCCGGCTTATTTCCTGTGCGCCCTGTTGTTCAAAGATCCGAAAAACATCAACCGTTTCGTATGGTGTTACATTGCCGGCCTTGTGATAGTGGTATTCTACACCATAATCAACCACGCATCCCACGGTTTTGACGGTGACACAGCCCACTGGGTAATGACTCCGTTCTACAATGACCATACAGCCTACGGAGCGGCTTTGGCCATCTACATCATACTTTGCGCGGCATATCTGTTCATGCCTAACCTCAAGAAACCTGTGAAATTGGGCGTTGTTGCAGTGCTTTTGCTGCTGCTTATGGCTATAGTCCTCTCCTACTGCCGTGCCTCATGGATTAGCCTTATAGTGGCTTTGGGAGTGCTTGCCTGCGTGCTGCTCAAGATAAAGTTCAAATACATAGCGGTGATTTCCGTTGTGCTTATCGGACTTTTCTTCACATTCCAACAGCAAATATTCGATTCTCTCTCCAAAAACGACCAGGACGCCTCTGGCAACATTGTGGAGAACATTCAGTCTATGACCAACATTTCCACTGACGCCTCCAATTTGGAGCGCATTAACCGCTGGAATTCAGCCATCAGAATGTTCAAGGAGAGACCGCTTGTAGGTTGGGGTCCGGGCACTTACCAGTTTGTATACGCTCCTTTCCAGGAGTCGAAGAACAAGACCATCATCAGCACCAACTCTGGCGATATGGGCAACGCCCACAGCGAATACATAGGTGCTTTGGCCGAACAGGGACTGCCTGGCTCGCTCATAGTTGTAGCCATAGTGGTCACCTTCATGTATTGCGGCCTTATGACCTATCGCAGAGCAAAGAACAAAGAGTCAAAAGTGCTGGTTTTGGGCGCCACACTCGCCCTGCTGGGCTATTACGTGCACGGCACTCTCAACAACTTCCTGGATACCGACAAACTCGCGATACCTGTCTGGAGCTGCATGGCGATAATAACAGCCATTGACTGTTTCCACGCCGATAAGGAAAATTTCTATGAAACTAGCGAGACTTCTGAACGTCAACAAGCTCCAGATCAAAAATAACGGTTGAATAAGCCGGAAGTTCCTTGTCTATCGCGACCTCTCCAAATCCCATCTTTGACGGCACTATTATGGTCGACTTGCCTCCCACTCTCATGTGAGAAACACCTTCTTCTATGCCTGGCACCATATCTCCGCTACCGAAGATAAACTGCAGAGGTTCGCCATTATAGCTAGACTCTATGAGTTTGTTGTCTATGTTGTACAAATTGTAGTGGATGGAGACCAGATCGCCGTTATCGACATAAGCGCCTGTGCCTGTCTTAATCTCCAAATAATACACGCCCGTCTCGCTGGGCTGTACTTTAATGTCGAAATCTTTCACAAATTTCGCTATTCTGGCAGGTTCTTCCTCCAGACGTTTTTGGTTCTTTACGTTTTCAACTTCTTCACGGATTCTCTCCTCCTCTTCATATTCAGCCATCGACATAATTGCGGTGTTGTTGACATTCAATATGAATGAGGTATAAGGCAGAATCATTTCGGTGACACCCACGCTGTCAAAAGCCAGCTTTGATGGTATCACAAAATGACCCTCGCCTCCTGCCGGCACATAACGCAAGGCCTCGGCGAAACCTTCTCCAAGGTCTTCATCGCCGCAAAGCGTTGCCACAGGCTCTCTGCCGTATAAATCGAGCACAGTGTCGCCGTCCAGAGTTATAAGGTTGAAGTTGATTTTCATCACCTCGCCATCTTTAGGGCCACGTCCTTTACCTTTGACACTCAATATGATAAGCCCCGACTCGGTGATAGTATTCTTTTCATCTGAATAATACATCGCCAGACGATCCTCCTCGTCTTGACGCATGTTTGAAAGCAATGCAGCACGACGGGCTGCGACCTCTTCGGCTGGGATTATTTCCTTCAACCTGATATCGGTGAAAATAGGCGTCCCGGCCTTCAGGTAACCCGGCACAGCCTCCATTCCCAATGCCTTGATACACATAGAGTCTATCAGGAATGCCACCGATGCCGAATCGTTTAAATGCATATTCAAAAGAGCTGCCATCATATCTCCCACGAATGAAGATTCTGTCACTTCAAGCTCGATAGACTCCTCATCCCAAGCGCTGTCATAAATCAGTGAATCGCCCAGACTTTGTCTGTAATCCACCAAAACATGATCGCCTATCAGAGGTTTTTCGGCATCATTATGGACTATATGGAACTGCATTTGAGCTCCATTGTCCATTTTTTTGAAACCTTTAAATGTAGCCTTCTCGCATGAAGCCAGCAGCAAACAAGCTGTCAGACACAGAAGGTATAATGGCAGTCTTCTCATATTAGATTAAAAATCAACAAGTTCAACTTCAAAAATCAAGTTTGCAAACGGAGGGATGACTCCACCGGCGCCTCTGTCACCATAACCGAGATAGTAAGGGATGTAAAGCACACCCTTCTCGCCTTTTGACATCAGCATGATGCCTTCGTCCCAACCTGGGATCACATAACCCACTCCGAGAGGGAACTCAATAGGTTCGCCACGCTCGATAGATGAGTCAAACACTGTGCCGTCCATAAGTTTGCCTGTGTAATGGACTTTAACCATATCGCCATGCTTAGGCATTTCACCGTTACCTTCTGAGGTCATCACATAGTAAAGACCTGATGCCGTAGGAGTTGCAACAATGTGATTAACGGCAAAATACTGCTGCATTTCAGCGTAAGCGCGCTCTGTCTCCTCTGGATGATTTTTCTTGATACCTTCGACCATTTTGTTAACATATTCACTTTCCGGATAGAAATCAAGCACTTTCACTTCAAATCTCATAACGTCAGTGCTGTTGAATTCCTCGGGAAGTTGTGGAACATTAAAAGTGTATTTGAATGTAGAATCGATGTTGGTGATGAATGTGGCTGAATCACCTCTATGCATCATTGCGACACCCTCCATGAAATCTGACTGGAACGCAGGAGCTGCCAGTTGCAGGATGTTCTTCGAAGCCGGAATAATCGGTGTTGTGTCGTTAACAGTGCAAGAGATTGTCAGCTCGATCAAATCGCCAATATTCGGCAACTCGCCCTGATTCATCTCGTGAAAATGATAATAAAGACCGTTCTTTGTGGCTTTGTAGCCTTTAGGCGCATTGTTATTGCAGCCTGTGAATACTGACAGCATCATGCAGATTGCTGTCACCATCAATAATGATTTCTTCATGATTTTAAAATTTTACTACTTTTTATTTTGATTATCAATTATTTTCAATGTGTAAACCAAAGTGCTTCGCGCCGGTATCCTTTTGCCGTCACCAGCCAAGCCGTGAGCCAGATGCGAAGGAATAATCACTATGGCCTTATCGTTTTTATGCAGATGCAGCACTGCTTCCTCCAATCCGCTTTCAACTCCGCCTCTGCCAACCAGAAACACCTTCAATCCGTCTTTATCCGAGCTGTACAGCAATTCTCCATCCATCAGACGCATTTCATACTCCATAGTCACTATATCGCCCTGCTTTATAAGCTCGTCATCTCCCTTATTTTCAATAAAATAACGCAATCCAGTGCCTGTCTCCACAAAATCCAATCCGCTTTTTCTGACATATTCGTCTATCATTTCCCTCTCCAGTTTCACCAGATTCCTATTGGCCTCCTCCACATTCTCCTTCTGCACCTTGGGGCTTACAGGCTGTCTATCACGGCTCCTATCCCCTTCTTCACAAGAAGATAAGGCCAACATTATGCCCAATCCCGCAATTACAGCCGTTATTTTCAACCCAACCCTCAACATTATTTGGTCAACAATGATTTATATTGAGGCACAACCTGTAAAAACTTCTCAATAGCCTGTTCTATGGTGCAGTTGAGTGTCCCTCCGGCAGCATTCAAATGACCACCGCCATTGAAATGAGCTCTGGCCACCTCGTGTACCGAAAAGTCACCTTTAGATCTGAATGAAAACCTTATAACTCCCTGACGTTCAGTAATTAACACAGCCATTCGGATACTGTCTATCATCAGTGGGAAATTCACCACACCTTCCGTATCACCCACCTGATAGTCAAAATCTTCCAAATCTTTCTTGGTCAGATAGATATAGGCGGTGTTAAACTCATTCATAACCGTCATTCTGTTGCTGATGCAATATCCCAACAGACGCATTCTGTTTTCGGAGAATGTGTTGTATATCTTGCTGTGTATATACTGATAATTGACCGTTGGTGAAATCAGTTTGCCACATATCTCAAATGTATCAGGATGGTAGATGGAATGGGCAAACGAGCCTGTGTCAGTCATTATTCCAACCAGCAGGCAAGTGGCTATATTGTCATCCAAATACTTGTCAAAACCATGATACTGAATGATTTCAGCTACAAGTTCAGATGTACTCGAAGTTTCAACTTCCGACAAATAGGCCGCAAATTGAGTGAAATCTGCATCTCTGTGATGGTCTATGAGCAGCTTTGGAGTTTTAGTGCAATGACACAGATCGTTGTGCATCAAACCAGTACGAGACGGAGCATTGAAGTCCAAATAGCATATCAGATCGGTTTCGTTCAGACACTGAACACCTTTTTCAGAATTCTTGTCATAGATAAGAACCTCATCTATTCCTGGCATCCATGCCAAAAATCCAGGGAAATCATTGGGAATCATCACTTTTGTTTTAATTCCGAACTTCTGCAGGAAATATGAGAACGCCAAAGACGAACCCACGGCATCTCCGTCAGGATTGACATGCGAAACTATCACAACATTGTGATATTGTGTTATAAAGTTCTTAAATGTACTGAGAAACAAATCTTTAGACATTGGAATTCTTCAAATTTAGCTGGCAAAGATACAAAATTTTAGAATACAACGTCCTTTTTATAATATTTATTTAACTATGGAATCCCTAATATATAGTGATTAAAGACTATGTGAACGCCAAGCTCGAGAAAGCCGTAGTTTTCTAGGCTTGGCTTATCACACAGTCTTTAATCTTTTGAATAACGTTTCCGATTAGGCACTATTCAAACGTTCATCTCTAGAAAATCTAGATTCATTAGGCTTGGCTTATAGCATAGTAATTAATTCTTTATCTTTTTTCCAAAATTTCAAAAGTTTTGTCGGCATAGACTAGGATCATCTTCTCAATTGAGCCTTTTGCGCCAATAACATTGGTTTTTTCAACTATTTCCAGCGGATCAATAGCCTGAATCACCTCCTGTGTTTCTTCCTCCACTACAGGTTCATCGAATTTAATCTGATTCTCTTCAGAGGGCAGAGGAGCTGGCTCGTTTATGGTAATTGGTTTCTTTCCCATGATGATCCAGTCGAAACTGTATTCAGGAAAAAGTTCCTTCAATTTGATCAAAAAATCCAGACTTGGGTTGTTGCGCCCATTTAGCAAATGTGACACGTTCGAAGGCTGAATTTCCATCAATTCAGCGAACTGTGAAGCAGTCAGATTTTTCGCTCTTAAGATGTGAGCCAGACGATCCTTAATTGTTTCCATAAGTAGTATCCCTCCTGAAATTTCGTTTTTAACTTCATTGAAGATTACAAAAGTAAAAATTATTTTTGTACAAAAGTCAGAAATTTCAAATTTATTTTTGTAAATATGCACCCGGCGTTGATTTTCTTCAATAAACACTCGTTTATTTGAATCTATTTTATTCTATTTCAATAATTTATGGCAACATTACGCCATGTCTGTCGATTTTGAATTTTTTTGATATTTTCTAAAGTTTTTATTTATATTTATATACTTATTTTATTGTTTTTCAATTATTTTAGACTATTTCTTTCAAATTTGTTTAAGATATACTTGTGTAAATTATTGTACATTTATTTACAATTGTAAATAACGCTTTAACATTTTTATATATTATTGTTTATCAATATATTACAAACTTATGTTTATTTATGTAAATTTTGCCCCGATTTTCAGTTTACACCAAATTACAGATATGAAATTTTGATTTCTGACGATTTTTTACGCCAAACAGACCTCACACCCTCCCAAAAATT